>JAESGH010000112.1_pt1 | contig 256852 bp, 235 predicted proteins | sample 9269641 | NCBI WGS metagenome assembly JAESGH01 (sample SAMN14515345, study PRJNA621665) | algae metagenome | isolation source: Phormidium tanganyikae FI6-MK23 and co-occurring heterotrophs from granitic... | place: USA: Fort Irwin, California | collected 1998-05-24
AGTTATGATTGTTGTTATCCACAAAAATGCATTGTCCACAAAGAAAAAAATTAGCAAAAAAAGAAAGTAGTAACAGTAATAGTATTTGATACTAAAACCCTGAATGCAAATCTAAAGGTTGGTGTTCCTTTTGGCGTTTGTGCGATGGCGGCACCAACAACCAAATGAGTTGAAACCTGTTGCTTACCGCTGCCAGTCCCGGGTAGGCTGCTCTTTGCCGCGATGCTCACCTGCCGGAATCGATCCCTTTGATCCGGTCCCAGGTCTCCCGACTGCAGTGGCTGAGCAATTGCTCTGCAACCAGGTTCATTTGCATATACGTCACCGGCTTGGTGATAAAGCCGGCATTATGGGTGAGGGCAAAATGGTAGTCATGATCCGAATTGGAGGTGGTAAAAAGCGCAATGGGTACATCATTGAAAAAGGGAATGGAGCGAAGGATCGGCAGCAGGGTCCGCCCGGAGAGGGCTGGCATGTTCATATCCAGGATAATAAGGCAGGGCTTTTCACCCGTTTTTTCCAGTTCCAGCAGGAAGTCATACGCCTCTTGTCCGCTCGGGAACAGGTGAACCGCAAGGCTGTTTTTATACGGGGAAAGGGCGTCGTTAACAAGATGCAAATCATCTTCGTCGTCATCCGCATAAACAAGGATAGGTTTGGGAAGGCTGGTCTTTTGCATGATAGTGGTGGTAGCGGCAAAGATACAATTCTTCCCTTAAGCGGGCTCATCCGGAGTAAATTCATCCGCGGCGAAATAGTCATCCAGGATGGCCGTATCGGTAAAGCAGTGCACCTCCGCTACCTGCAACCGGTGAACAAGGTAAACTATCCGTACGTAAATGCTCCCGTATTGATAAAGCAGCGACGTTCCGCTCTCTTCTTTTCGTTTGCCGATGTAAACACCCTCCCGTTGCAGGGCATCCATCTGCTCCTCTCGTTCCATCGCTTCAAAAGCCAGGCATAAAGCCGATTGTTGCTGGTTCATTTCCATTCCTTTTCAATAGCCTGTAGCCTGCAAAGGTAGATGCTTCTTTCATCTTTCAAACCAAGGGCCTGCTTGAATGACAGCAGTGAAAAAGGGGCGTAATTTAGGGGGCTGGCTACGGTTGGTGGCAACCATATAAAAATTGTCGTGAACAAGATCATTTACTATAGCGTGCTGCTTCTTTTTATACTGGCGGGAGGAGGGGCCTGCGGCACAAAAAGGGCGTCTTCCGGTGAGAACTACATCAGCTACGAGGTGGACCTGGAAAAACAGGACCTGGAGCTGTACTGGAAAGATGACAACGGGCAGCCATTCAGGAGTATAGGCAGGCTGAAGGCCTGGTTGGAAGGGAAGGGGCAAACGCTGGTGTTCGCCATGAATGCGGGAATGTACAAGCGGGGCAATACGCCGCAGGGACTCTTGATTCAGGACTTTCAACAGCTTGTACCCCTGGATACGGCATCCGGCAGGGGTAACTTTTACCTGAAGCCAAACGGCGTATTCTATACAACAAGAGAGAAAAAGGCGTTCATCGTAACCACGGAGAATTTCAGGAGCGATAGCGATATTCAGTTGGCTACCCAATCAGGTCCGGTGCTGCTGGCAAGGGGCAGGATCCACCCTGCGTTTACAAAAGGTTCAAAAAATGGGAACATACGAAATGGCGTTGGGATTCTTCCAAATGGTAAGGTGCTATTCGCCATGTCGGTAGAGGAAGTGAATCTATACGACTTTGCAACCTACTTCAGGGACAGGGGATGCAGGGAGGCGCTGTACCTGGATGGCCTGGTTTCAAGGACCTATCTTCCGGAGAAGCAGTGGATGCAGACAGATGGAGACTTTGGCGCCATCATCGCCGTAACGGCTGGCAAGTAGAAAGAGCGTAGCTGTCACCAGCAACCCCATAAATCAGGCGCGGAAGAGAGGGTAGCATCAAAAACAGACCTGTATTCCATCAGGATCTTTCCGTTCACCCGTGGTCTTCGCGGATAGCTTTGTGCACGGGCTTGTGGCGAGACCCCTGGGATACGACTGAACAAAACGGGCCTTGAACCGGTTTGCGTAGGAACGCTGTTCCATCCTGCTCTGGCTGCAGGCAGTACAGAGGGGAGCGGTTCTGTACAGTAAAACTGGTTCAGCTCTCTTATGCGGCTGGTTCTGTGTTTTCGGCCCCTGCGGCTTTTTCTCCCGCAAAAACTCCGGGCCGCTCGTTGCGTAGGGCGCAGAAGAGACAAGGCCTCCCCCGGGAACACTTTTCGCACCGGGACAACCCTTTGCTTTTTTGGCTGCTGTCCTTGCTCTTTTAGCGTCGCATGGCGGCTCTCTGCTAAATAGTGCTCCGCAAACCAGCTGGCTATCCATGCTTCTGTACACCCCTTTTGCAGGAATGCCCTGATGCTGCCTACAAGCTGTTGAAACTGGGGCCTTCCTTTTTTCTCCTTTGGCAGCTGCCGGTAAAGCCGGGAGGCAAGAGGTGAAGCAGCTCCCAGCAGCCCCGAACTCCGGCGGGAGCCGGCAAACACCCTGTCTTTCCAGAACCGTTTGCCGCTAAGGGAGCTTTTCCGGCGGGCAAAATAGTCTCCCTCCATCTTGTAAAAACAGATGTCATCAATCGTTCCGGTGATCTTTACGGGACCTGTTTGCCTGGCCATCCCCAACAAAATAACACGCATTCTGCGCAAGTGCAAGCCTTCCAAACCCCAGAACGCTCTACTCCTCTTTTGCAGGAAAAAGTATCGAAAACACCATTCCATCCACCTTGAACCGGGAAAAAAGTGCCTTGATGCCTTATTGCCTTCTCTCCCCATAACTTCTCCTCAACCTTAACCTTTACCTCAGCCTCAACCTCCAATAACACCCGCCACGTAGTAAAGAGTTACCAAATACATACCCCCTATTAACTGCGTTCAAAAGGCAGGTTCCGCACGGAAAAGCCAATAGAAAAGAGCAGGGACTTACCCTTCTTTATTCAAAAGAAACAAATCACTAACCTTTGGTCCGGGAACACGACCCCTCTTTAATCGGCATGTCCTCGCCGCTGGCGGCATTGTACACGGTCAGAAATAGAATAGGTATTTCCGGTCAAAGACGCCCGTTCCCGGCACACAAGAGATCATCATCCCCTCTTTTTATGTGTAGCAAGTCCGTCATCTTTCCGTTATACCCGTTATCCTGTGCCCAATCGCTACTTCCCGGCTTTAGGAACTGCCGGATCATCAAATCATCCGCCTGGGCTGAGAAATGCTGGGTAGGCTTTAACAAATGCAGCCTCCTCCCAACAAAACGCATTTCACTTACAAAACAGGAAGGAACCGGGGACCTCATGTAAAACCATGGATTATTCAACAAGCTTACGCAAATACGTGCCGTAGCCGCTTTTTGCCAAAACTTCAGCCTGTTTGAGCAGTTCATCTTTGTCGATGAACCCCATACGGTAGGCCACTTCTTCTATACATCCTATTTTCGTGCCCTGCCTTTTTTCAATCACTTTTACAAATTCCGAGGCATCACTAAGGGAGTCAAAGGTGCCCGTGTCCAGCCAGGCGGTGCCGCGGTCCAATATGGCTACTTTGAGTTTTCCCTGGCGGAGATATTCCCGGTTTACATCGGTGATCTCGTACTCTCCCCGTGCAGAAGGCTGTATGTTTTTGGCAATCTCCACCACCTGGTTGTCGTAAAAGTAAAGACCGGGTACGGCAAAGCTGCTTTTTGGCGATGCCGGCTTTTCTTCAATGGACAGTACATTGTTGTCCCCGTCAAATTCCACCACCCCATAGCGCTCCGGGTCCGAAACCTGGTAGGCAAAAACATACCCGCCATCAATATCGTTCAGCGCCTGTAACTGGCGTCCTAACCCCGAACCATAGAAGATATTATCACCCAGCACCAGCGCTACTTTGTCCGACCCAATAAAATCGGCTCCCAGCACAAAGGCCTGTGCCAGTCCGTTAGGCACTTCCTGCACAGTATAGGAGAACCGGCAGCCTACTTGTGAGCCATCTCCCAGCAGCCGTTTAAACTGCGGGTGGTCTTCCGGTGTGGTAATGATTAAAATCTCTTTTATACCTGCCATCATCAATATCGACAGCGGGTAATAGATCATCGGCTTATCGTAGATGGGCATCAGTTGTTTTGAGATCGCCCTGGTAATGGGATATAATCTTGTGCCCGAGCCCCCTGCCAGAATAATTCCTTTCATAAATAGGTGTTGCTTTTATAAAGATGAGCTATGAATTTTCAATGCGTGTACTGCTGTTGGTAATACTGCTGATAGGCGCCCGAGGTAACATGCTCAAGCCATTCATTGTTCTGCAGGTACCAGTCGATGGTTTGGCTCAGGCCTTCTTCAAAGGTAACGGAAGGCTTCCAGCCCAGTTCCTGATTGATTTTGGTAGCATCGATGGCGTACCTGCGGTCGTGGCCGGGGCGGTCTTTGACATAGGTGATCAGGCCTTCGCTCTCACCCGCCTTTCTTCCCAGTTTTTCGTCTATCAGGCGGCAGAGCAGTTTCACCAGGTCAATATTACGCCACTCGTTGAAACCACCGATGTTGTACGTTTCGCCGGTCTTGCCCTTGTGGAAAACCGTATCAATCGCCGTTGCATGATCCTTTACATAAAGCCAGTCGCGGGTATACAGGCCATCGCCATACACGGGAAGCGGTTTTTTCTGAATCACATTGTTGATCATAAGGGGGATCAGCTTTTCGGGAAAGTGGTTGGGCCCGTAATTGTTCGAACAGTTGGTCACCACCGCCGGCAGGCCATAGGTGTCATAATAAGCCCTTACAAAATGATCGCTTGCGGCTTTCGAAGCAGAATAGGGGGAGTGGGGGTCGTAAGGTGTTTCTTCTGTAAAGAACCCGGTGTCGCCCAATGCGCCATACACTTCATCGGTAGAGATATGATAAAAAAGCTTGCCTTCGTAAGCACCCTGCCAGTGTATTTTGGCCGTATGCAGCAGGTTGACAGTGCCTACCACATTGGTATACACAAAATCCATAGGCGATACAATGGAGCGGTCCACATGCGACTCGGCAGCCAGGTGAATCACGCCAGTGGGCTGGTGCTGGGTGAACACCCGTTCCAGTTCTTCTGTATCCAACAGGTTCACTTTTTCAAAGCGGTAGTTGGGTGCAGTTTCAATGTCACGAAGATTCTCCAGGTTGCCGGCATAGGTCAGCGCATCCAGGTTGATGATGCGGTACTGGGGGTACTTGTTCACAAACAACCGCACCACATGCGAACCAATAAACCCGGCACCGCCGGTGATAAGAATTGAACGTTCAGATTTCAAAGCCATGTGAAGATTTTTACGATTGCAACATACAATAAACAATGAGATAATGGTTACGGAACCCTTCCCTGGGTAACAATAGTCTTTGTATGGCAACACATATTTTCCCCCCTTGACCACAAATTTTTTAAGAAATCCGCTCCCGTTGACCCCAGCCGGCACAAGGCGAAAACCGGTATTGTTGATTCAAAGAAGCTGTAACCGGCATACTCCTCCTGCCTGTCTGGTGTCAATGGTTTGGAACTACGGTCTCTGTTTACTTTCTATGCCAGGAAAGAGGAATGCCCGATAAGCAGGCAGGCAATTCAATCGCTGTAGCATAGGATGAAATGCCAGGAAGAACAAGTTCATACCCGTTTTTAATCGATAGCCATTTTGCTGGGCACATATGCTTCCGGCAATAGGCTGGTTGTGATGTAGGCCAATTGCAGGATGGAGAAAGAGCTGGCTGGGTAAAAGAACCTGGGAGGATCATAGAACGATAGGCATCCTTTCTTCCCGTAGTCCTGGTTGTTGCAATAACCGGTCACCCGGGGAAGTGCTGATGGTGACATTGATGGCGAAATCTTTTACCTGGGAAAAACCATGATCCACCTGTTTTCGCAGGTGAAGATGTTTCGGTTCACGCACCGTTGAACAGCAACGGGAAAAACTGCCCTTCCATCTTTTCGCCTTTTTTGATTGGCGGCACGCCCTGTAATAAAACATCATCCGAATTGGACCGGGTGCCATCGGCAAATACGTTCAGCACAAAAGCCCTGCGTTGTTTATCGGAGCGGTTCTCGTATGAGCCGTGCACCATCAGGGGGTGGTGAAACGTGGCGTAACCTTTTTTCAGTTCTATAGGCACCGGTTTGAATGCTGCCTTTTGTTCTTCGGTAAGGTACGGCTGCAGGCCTTCCATGTCACCGGCCAGTTCCGGTTTGTCCAGCAGTCCCCAGCGGTGACTGCCGGGCACATAATACAGGCAGCCGTTTTCGGTGGTGGCATCGTCCAGTCCTACCCAGCAGGTGAGGTGTTGAATGGGGCCGGTGCGGGTCCAATAGGAATAATCCTGGTGCCAGGCTACCACGCCGCCATGGTGTGCCGGCTTGCAGAACAACTGGTCGTGCCAGAAGCGTACGCCCCGGTTTCCTAAAAGCTGGCTTGCCGCCATCACAAAGGCCGGGTTCCAGAGTACATCATGAAAACCTTCGGTGATGCGCCAGGCGCCCAGTGCATGAAACAGCACCGTATCAGCATCGGTAGATTCATTGCTGTGAAATTCATAAAACAGGTGGTGTGCCGGGTGCGAAGGGTCGGCAAGAAGCTGCAGTTCTTCCCTGAGTTTTTCCACCTGCCACTCTTCCAGCAGTTTCACGTTGCTGATGTAGCCGTATTCGGCAAAATGATCCAGTTGTTCCTGCGACAGTTTGTACCGCTCCCATTCTTCAGCCGATGGTGGCCATTGAAAAAGCGAAGACAATAATTGATGGTGAGCCGAAAGGTCTTCTACGGGAGTTGCCGTTGTCATATAGCGTTGTTTAGGGTGATGAAACGGTGTCAATTCTATTGCCGTTGGAAAAATTGGGAGGAAGCCTTTGTGCTGCATCAACTTTCGCCACCTGCTTCCCGCTCCACGGTGATGGTATAATCGCCCATCAGCGCGGCCAGTCCGCCAACTGCCGCCAGTACGGGTGCAAACAGGGCGCCCACCACACCAACCGTCAGCGGAAAGCTCATAAGCTCCTTGCCAGCCTGGTCTTGAATGATGATCTTGCGGATATTGCCTTCCCGGATCAGTTCCTTGATCTTGTTGACCAGGTTTTCGCCAGTGACTTTAAAGGATTCGTAGGTTGTAGGCATCGTTTGTATTTAAGTTTAAAACTACTGTTTTTGGACCATATCCGATGGAATGAGAAGGGGCACTCAAATGGAGGATAACAGCTTTCGGCCGCAATGGAAAAAGGAGGGGCCAGGATCCGGTTTTGGGTGAACAAAAAAATAAATTGATCAAAGAACACAGGCTGCATAAATTTTCATAATCTTCCGCAAGCTGAATATTTTTATGACCGGCCCGGTTACTTTTGCCGCAACTTAAAAAAGCCTTTGTGGAAGCGATTCAAGCCATTATTGATTTTATCCTGCATATCGACAAGCACCTGGTAGCTATCGTTAGTGATTATAAAACCTGGACTTACCTGATCCTGTTCCTGATCATTTTTGCGGAAACAGGTCTTGTGGTGACGCCCTTTCTACCAGGCGACTCCCTGTTATTTGCCGCAGGCGCTATTATTGCCAAGCCGGAAAGCGGTCTAAGCATCCTGTTGATGATAGGTATCCTGATCATCGCTGCCATACTTGGCGATATGGTGAATTACCATGTCGGTAACTATATCGGTCCTAAAGCGTTTAGCGGCAGGTACAAACTGCTGAAAAAAGAATACCTCGAAAGAACACAGGCGTTTTATAACCGGCATGGCGGCAAAACCATCATATATGCCCGCTTTATACCTATCATCCGCACATTTGCACCCTTTGTAGCCGGCGTGGGTACCATGCCGTACAGCCGCTTTGCATTTTATAACATCATCGGTGCGGTGCTTTGGGTAGCCAGTTTCCTCCTGCTGGGCTACTTCTTTGGCGGGCTTCCTGTTATCAAAAACAATTTCACCTATGTAATCTTTGGTATCATTATCCTCTCTGTCCTGCCGCCCTTAGTTGAATTGGTGCGGGAAAAGATCCGGAAAAAGAAAGAAGAAAAAGGATAAGCCGGCCCGCCTGTCCAGCGGTTGCAGGATGAGAGGTAGCTTCCGTTCTGAAAGCGCAAAGGTGCGGAACTGCGCTTCACTCCAACAGCCTCGCTCTGCAGAGCAGCAGGCATAAAATTGGCCGCCAAAAGGGATCAAGCCTTACCTTTATGGCGTGAGAAAAGCTTTCGCTGCCTTTTTTCTGTCCACTATGCTTTTAGCGCAATCGCCCCTGCAGCAATTGCTCAAGCTTCCTGTGCTGGTGGCGCATTATGGCGAACACAAGATCCGCAGCCACGGCGAAATCTCTTTCCTGGAGTTTATCAACCTGCACTATTTCACCAGCCATCCCGATGACGGCGATTACGACCGCGACCAGCAGCTGCCGTTCCGCACCAGCGAAGTGATCATGATCAGCAGCACGGTGGTAGTGCCCGAACAGATTATACCCCATTTTGAGCCTCCTGTTTTTGAAGAAAAAACCTACCCGCTGATCAACATTACAGGACCCTTTTCACATTTTACGTTCGACATCTGGCAGCCTCCCAAATCCTGCTGATCTCTTTTCATTTTCTATAGCTGCAGCCGGGCACTTGCCCCGGCGCATTCCCTTTTTCCATTGCTTTTTTATTGTGATTCAACATGCTGACAAAGATCATTGCGTTCTCCATACGCAATAAACTGATTGTGGGGCTGATGGTAATTGCCCTTACCGCTTACGGTATATACAACCTCACCAAACTGCCCATTGATGCGGTGCCGGACATTACCAACAACCAGGTACTGGTGATGACGCCTTCCCCTTCACTGGGAGCGGCCGACATTGAGCGGCTGATTACCTTTCCTATTGAACAGGCTACCCGCAACATTCCCGGTATTATCGAGCAGCGATCGTTTTCCCGCTTCGGGCTTTCGCTGGTCACCATTGTATTTGACGACGAAACCGATGTGTACTGGGCCCGCCAGCAGATCAGCGAAAAACTGGTACAGTTGCAGGACCAGATACCCCCTTCGCTGGGCACACCCACACTCGGACCGGTAACCACCGGGCTGGGAGAGATTTTCCAGTACGTGGTGCGACCCAAACCTGGCTACGAGGCCCGCTACACACCGCTGGAGTTGCGCACCATCCAGGACTGGATCGTTCGCCGCCAGCTCCTGGGCACTCCCGGTGTGGCCGATGTAAGTTCTTTTGGCGGTAAGCTGAAACAATACGAGATCAGCGTGAACTATGATCGCCTGAAAGCCTACAACCTCACCATCGGTGATGTGTTTTCTGCACTGGAAAATAACAACCAGAACACCGGCGGTGCCTATATTGAAAAAGGACCCACGGTGCTGTATATCCGTACCGAAGGGTTGATCAAAACCGAAGAGGATATTGCCTCTATTGTTATCAAGCGACTGGGCGATGGTATCCCCGTTTCAGTTGGCGATGTTGCCACGGTGCAGATCGGCCACGCCATCCGCTACGGTGCGGTGGCTTACAACGACAAGGGCGAAGTGGCCGGTGCGGTGGTGATGATGCTGAAAGGCGAAAACTCTAACCAGGTCATCAAGGACGTAAAGGACAAGATTGCACAGATTGAAAAAACCCTGCCCGAAGGCGTGATGATCGAAGCCTTTCTCGATCGGACAAAGATGGTAAACAGCGCCATTGGCACCGTAGAGCGCAACCTGGCCGAAGGTGCCCTGATCGTGGTCTTTATCCTGGTGATCTTCCTGGGCAATGTGCGGGCCGGACTGCTGGTGGCATCGGTGATACCGCTGTCCATGCTCTTTGCCGTGATCATGATGAACATCTTTGGCGTTAGCGGTAACCTGATGAGTCTTGGTGCCTTGGATTTTGGATTGATCATCGATGGCGCTGTAATTATTGTAGAAGCCGTGATGCACCGCCTGCACCAGAACAAAACCTTCCAGGGTTTGATGCGTGTCAGTCAAAAGCAGATGGACGACGAGGTGGAATACTCGGCCGGCAAAATGATGAATGCCGCCGTCTTTGGCCAGATCATCATCCTGATCGTATACCTGCCCATTCTTTCGCTGCAGGGTATCGAGGGCAAGATGTTCAAGCCCATGGCGCAAACAGTAGCCTTTGCGATCCTGGGTGCCTTCCTGCTTTCGCTCACCTATATCCCCATGATGAGTGCCCTGGTGCTGAGCAAAAAGATCAGCCACAAACCCACCTTCTCCGATAAAATGATGGCAAAGCTGGAGCGCTGGTACAAACGGGCCCTGGTAAAAGCTTTGGTGATACCAAGGCTCCTGGTCGGTGCTGCGTTTTCACTCTTTTTGGTTGCTGTTGTAGTCCTGATGAACATGGGCGGCGAATTTATTCCCAAGCTGGAAGAAGGCGATTTTGCCGTTGATACCCGGGTGCTTACCGGCAGCTCGCTCACTACCACCATCAACTCCACCCAACAGGGTGCCCGGGTGCTGCTGCAAAAGTTCCCGGAAGTGGAGAAGATCGTGACCAAGATCGGCAGCGGCGAGATTCCCACCGATCCCATGCCCATGGAAGCTTCCGACCTGATGGTGATCCTGAAGCCCAAAGACGAATGGACTTCCGCTGAAACCTTTGACGAGCTGGCCGAGAAAATGGGCAAGGCCCTTTCGGAGGTGCCCGGCATCACCACCGGTTTCCAGTTCCCGGTGCAGATGCGTTTTAATGAGCTGATGACCGGCGGCCGGCAGGATGTGGTGGTGAAGATTTTTGGCGAGAATCTCGATACACTGGCCCGCTATGCTGAAAGGCTGGGTGTGATGGTCAACCGTGTAGACGGCGCAAGGGACGTGTACGTAGAAGCTATCACCGGACTGCCGCAGATCGTTGTAGATTACAACCGGGCTGCCCTGCGACAGTTTGGCCTTGGTATAACGGATGTGAACAATACGGTGCAGGCTGCCTTTGCCGGTGGCATCAGCGGGCAGGTATTTGAAAACGAACGCCGGTTTGACCTGGTGGTGCGGCTGGAAGGCGGATTGCGCAAAGACATTGAGGATGTGCGCAACCTGCAACTCCAAACCCCCTCCGGTATGCAGATACCGCTGCAACAGGTAGCAGCTGTCGACATTAAAGTAGGACCCAACCAGATCCAGCGGGAAAATGCACAGCGCCGGATCAGTGTTGGCTTCAATGTTCGCGGCCGCGATGTGGAGAGCATCGTAAACGAACTGCAACAAAAAGTGGATAAGGAGCTGAAATTACCCGCCGGTTACTATGTTACCTACGGCGGCCAGTTTGAAAACCTGCTGGCTGCCAAAAAACGGTTAGCCATCGCTGTGCCTGTGGCCCTGCTCCTGATCTTCCTGATGCTTTATTTTGCCTTTGGCTCCCTGAAACAGGGCCTGCTGGTGTATTCCGCCATCCCCCTTTCGGCCATTGGCGGTGTGTTTGCGCTCCTGCTGCGGGATATGCCCTTCAGCATCTCGGCCGGTATTGGCTTTATTGCGCTGTTTGGCGTGGCGGTGCTTAATGGGATTGTACTGATCACCGAATTCAATCACCTCAAAAAGGCCGGTGTGCACAACATCCGCGAACGCATTTTCCAGGGAACCCAAACCCGCCTGCGTCCTGTACTGATGACCGCTTCGGTGGCTTCACTTGGCTTTTTGCCCATGGCCATCAGCAACGGTGCCGGAGTCGAGGTTCAGCGGCCCCTGGCTACGGTGGTGATCGGTGGCTTGCTTACCGCCACCCTGCTTACCCTGTTTGTATTGCCGGTGCTTTACCGTTGGTCGGAAAAAGAAACAAAATTTTCGCTCCTGAAAAAAGACAGCATGAAACCTTCTTTCACTACGGCAAAACTGTTGCTGCCGTTTCTTTTTGCGCTGCTGGTAGACGCTAACGTTTATGCACAGCTGCCGATTACCTTGCAGGCGGCGCTGGACACAGCTCTTTCCCGTAACTACAGCCTGCAGGCTGCCCAATTACGCACCCTTGCCGCACAAAAAGCCGAAGGTACAGCGGTGGACCTGCCGGCTACCGGCGCCACCCTTGAATACGGCAGCATCAACAGTGCGTATGGGGATACAAGGCTGGGCGTTTCGCAAAGTTTTTCCTTCCCGGTGGTGTACCGCCGGCAACGGCAATGGTTAGAAGCCCAGACCGATGTTTTGCGGTTTGGTGAACAGGAGATCCGCCGGCAATTGCGTAAAGAAGTGACAGCGCTCTATTACCAGCTGCTCTTGTTGCAGGAAAGAAAAGGACTGCTGCTGCGTTCGGATTCCTTGTTCCAGGATTTCCTGGAGCGGCAGGAACGCCGCTTTGCGGTAGGTGATATCAATGTGCTGGAAAAAACTACGGCCGAAACCCAACGCATGCAGATTGCGGCACAACTGCAATGGCTGGAGGCCGACAGGGCCACGGTACAGGCGCAGTTCAACTCCCTGCTCAATACAGGAGCCGTATATGTGCCAGCCGGCAGCAGTGCGAAGGCCGTACTCACCGTATTGCCTGATCTCTCGATCCTGCCGAACCACCCTTCGCTGCGCATGCAGCAACAGGAGCAACAGGTGGCCTTTCGTGAAATTGATGTGCAGAAAGCCAAACTGCTACCGCAGCTTTCAGTGGGGTATTTCAACCAGTCTATCCGCGGTGTGCAGAACATCGGTGGCGTGGAAAAATTTTACAGCGGCGGCACCCGGTTTTCATCGGTGATGGCAGGGGTGAACATCCCCCTTTTCCGGCAGGCACAAAAGGCCCGCATTGCAGCCAGCCAGTTGCAGTACGAAGTGGCCGGTGCCGAATACAGGGAAGCCCTTCGCCGGCAAAAAGCAGCGCTGGAAAGCCTGCTGCTGCAATACGGCAAAGCCGAAGGCCAGGTACAGTATTACGAGAGTCATGCCTTGCGGCAGGCAGCCCTGTTAAGAGAGCAGGCGAGCTTAAAACTGCGCAATGGCGATATCAGTCATATTGAATGGATCCTGCTGATCAACCAGGCCATTCAACTGGAAGCCGGTTATTTTTCCGCCCTCCAGGACTGGAACAACACGGTGATTGAACTGGCCTCGTATTCCAATTTTTAAATCATTGCACAAATGAAAAAGAACTTTTTTCTCAGTCTATTTTTCCTTTGCTTATTTGCCTGCAACAACGACAAACAATCCACCACGGTAGAATCAGAAACAACAACAATAGATGAAAATGTTGTGGCCTTGACCGACGCCGAAATGAAAACGGCCGGCATGGTCCTGGGGAAGCCGGAAAAAGGCGTTACCACCACGCAACTGAAGGTGGCAGGCACTATCGAAGTGCCGCCGCAGAATATCGTTTCCGTCAGTTTCCCTATGGGAGGTTACCTCGTTTCCACGAGGCTGATGCCTGGCATGTATGTGAGCCGCGGACAGGTGTTGGCAGTGATGCAGGACCCTTCCATCATCCAGATGCAGCAGGACTACCTGGTAGCCCGTTCCCGTGCCGGCTTTTTGCAAAAAGAGTACGAGCGGCAACGCCTGCTGAATGCTACCAAAACCACCAGTGATAAAGTGCTGGAACAAACCCAGAGCGAGTACCAGACGCAACGCATCATGGCCGGCAGCCTGCGGGAAAAACTGCAGCTGGTTGGCATCAGCGCAGCTTCGCTAACGGAAAACAATATACGCCGAACCGTCACCATCAATGCACCTATCAGTGGCTATGTGTCTGCGGTGAATGTGAACATTGGCAAATACGTCAATCCGTCCGATGTGTTGTTTGAACTGGTAAACCCCGCCGACATTCACCTTGCCCTGAGGGTTTTTGAAAAAGACCTGAACCTGGTTCAGCCCGGGCAGCGGGTTAGCGTAATGATGGTGAATAATCCCGGCCGCACGTATGAAGCCAGGGTAAAGCTGATTACCCGCAACCTGGATAACGACCGCAGTGCCACGGTGCATTGTCATTTTACCGGTGCCAACAAAGAACTCCTTCCCGGCATGTTTGCCAATGCGGTGATTGAAACAACAACGCAGGAGGCCATCACCGTGCCCGAAGAAGCCGTGGTGCTCTGGGGCAATAACCACTACCTGTTTGTGCAGGAGGCGCCCGGCCGTTTCCGGATGCAGCCGGTGGTGGCGGGCACTACGCAGGAAGGGAAAACAGCCGTGTCGGCAGAAGGGCAGGACCTGCTTTCGCAAACGGTGATTACCGCCAATGCGTATACGGCATTGATGAAACTGCAGAACAAGGCGGAGGAGTAGGGTGGATAGTTGATATTGGATATGTGATAGTAGGATAGCGGATGGTATTGCTGCGAAGATTAGGGTTGTTCAGCCAGGGCTTTGACGGCGCCGTTCATGCGAATGAAATTGTTACGGGTATCCTCACCGATCTTTTTCAAAATTGTTGACGAAAGAATTCCGGAGAACTGCTCGCCATGCGTCAGTTTTACCTGCCGGGGCCCCAGTTCCTCAATTTCGAAATAATGATGGCCATCAAAAAGACCTTTCACTACAAGGCTGCCCAGCCAATCGAAGTACCGGTAAGGGACAACCGAAAGCACAGTGGGTTTGAAAACAAATTGTTTGTCGCCGTTGCGCAGGGTGTTCTTCAGTTTTTTGGCTTTGGCCAGTTCACCTTCCACATTTACAATAAAGGGGTTCCATTGCGGATAGCGGGAAAAATCGGTGAGGATAGCCCAGACCTTTTCTTTTGATGCATTGATAACGATCTCTGTTTTAATCTGCTTGTTCATACATTTTGTTTGTACAACAAAAGTAGAACGGCAGGCTCCCCTTCTCCATTAACAATTGTAAAGAAATAGAAGCGTGATCGGACAGTAGATAGTTGATAATAGGATATCGTTATACCACACCGTGTTCTCTCACTTATTATTGGCCGATCATCCGCTTGCGGATGCGGCTCAGCGAAACGGGTGTAATGCCCAGGTAGGAGGCAATCATATGGTGTGGTACCCTTAGCAGCAGGTCACCGTGTTGGGCGGCAAATTTGCGGTAGCGTTCTTCCGGGCTATCCAGGATAAAGGAAGAAAGCACCTGTTGTGCATTGATAAAACGTTGTTCCGCAATTTTCCGTACCACGATATTCATTTTCGGCAGTTCCTCGTACAGTTGCTGCAGCCGGTTGTAAGATATCACCAGCAGGTCGCAGTCTTCCAGTGTTTCCAATGTTTGGTTGCTGGGTGCCTGTCGCAAAAAACTATCGTAGCTGCTGGCAAACAGCCCCTCGCGAAAAATAAAACCGGTGATCTCTTCGCCGTCCTTTGTGTAGTAGAGTCGTACCAGTCCTTTTACGATAAAATAAAGCTCCCTTGCAATTTTGCCTTCTTCGGTGAGGACAAATTTTTTCGGTACCTGCCGGAAGGTGAACGCATCTTCCAACACCTGTTTTTCTTTTCCGGTGAAGGAAACAAAGGGGAGAATATAGCGGTAGATGGTATCAAACATAAAGGGTAAAAATATTCTGTTTTGCGTGAAAGCCGCCTTGCCATCTGCTGGCAAGAAAGTTTCTGTACCTTTTCTTTTACCTCACAAATATGAAAATACTGGTGATAGAAGACGAGCCGGAAATGCGGGCAAACATTGTTCGCTCCTTGGAAACGGAGGCCTACGTGGTAGAGTCTGCGGAAGATTATTATGCTGCCAGGGAAAAGCTGGGCATCTACCAGTACGATTGTATTCTGCTGGACATTGGCCTGCCGGGCGGCAGTGGCCTGGCCCTGCTGAAAGAACTAAAAAAAGAAGGACTGCAAAGTGGCGTCATTATCGTTTCGGCCAAAGGTTCAATTGACGATAAAGTGGAAGGGCTGAACCTCGGTGCCGACGATTACCTGCCCAAACCCTTCCACATGGCCGAACTGCATGCCCGGGTGAAATCGCTTATTCGCCGCAAAACACTGGGTGGGAGTACGGTGGTGGAAGTAGGCAACCTGCGCATCGATACGGAACGACGAACGGTAAGGGTTGGCGAAGCAGAACTTTCTCTCAACCGCAAAGAATATGACGTACTGCTTTACCTGGTGACGAACAAGGGTCGCCTGGTAGCCAAAACCGCACTGGCCGAACATGTGTGGGGCGATACCATTGATGAAGCCAACAGCTTTGACTTTATTTATTCGCAGATCAAAAACCTGCGTAAAAAACTTAAGGACCATGAGGCTGAAGTGGAGATCAACGCTGTGTATGGTGTGGGATATAAACTTGTGGAGACATGAAGCTGCTGAATTATACCACCACTTACCTGGCAGGACTCCTGCTGGTGATCATTACCATCTGGGCAGCTATTTTTTATTATGCCATGCTCGATGAGATCTACGACAGTATCGATGATGGCCTCGACAACCAGAAAGGACTGATCATCCAGAAAATAACAGTAGACTCTTCGATCTTGCGGCAGGGTGATTTTAATGAAGGCGGTTTTCTGATCCGGGAGATCAGTGCTGCTAAGGCCTTGAATTTTTACGACCAGTACATCGACACCACCATGTATATGCAGAACGAACGGGAATATGAGCCCGTGCGGTTGTTGCGAACTGTATTTGAGCACCAGGGCCGGTATTACCAAATGAGTGTGTATACCTCCATGGTAGAAGAAGACGACCTGGTGATGGAATTATTATATGCCCTGCTCTGGCTCTATTTCGGGTTGCTCGCTACCATACTGCTGCTGAATAATTTTTTGCTGAAGCGAATCTGGAAACCTTTTTACCGGCTCATAAAACAACTGAAAACATTCCGGCTGGAGAAGCCATCTATACAGGTATCGCCAACGCGTATTGAAGAATTTCGTTTGCTGAACGATGCGGTGCAGCGGTTGCTGCAAAGCAATATTGCCAGCTACAACAGCCAAAAGCACTTCATTGAAAATGCTTCCCACGAACTGCAAACGCCGCTGGCCATCAGCATCAATAAACTGGAGGCGTTGGCCGAAACAGGTGATCTCAATGAAGAGCAGTCACGCCTGCTGGCAGCGGCGCTGGATAACCTGGAACGGCTCACACGGCTGAACCGGTCACTGCTCCTCTTATCACGCATCGAAAACAGGCAGTTTACCGCTACAGAAGCTGTCAATCTGAATGCATTGGTGAAAAAGATTGCCGGGGATTTTGAAGACCAGTTTGCCTTCGGAGAGGTTTCTTTTTTGCTACGGGAAGAAGCCACAGTAACGGTGCAGATGAATGCCGACCTGGGAGCGATCCTCATCACCAACCTGTTAAAAAATGCCCTGGTGCATAACAGGCCCGGTGGCTCTGTAGAAGTGATGCTGCAAAACAATGCGCTGCAGGTTTCCAATACAGGAAACGAAATGCCACTGCAGCCAGAGAGTCTATTCAGCCGTTTTCAAAAACAATCAACGGCAGGTACATCTACCGGCCTTGGCCTTTCTATTGTAAAAGCCATTGCCGATCTCTACGGTTTTACTGTTTCTTATGATTTTAAAAGCAGGCACTACTTCCGGGTACAATTTGCCAGCTGAGCTTTTGTTTTCCCATTTCTTTCCCAAATTGCTTTGGAGCTTTGTGGGAACAAAATGGAAAAGGGTATGGTGAAAAAGATGATAGGTGCATGTGTAGTGGCAGGCTTGCTGACAGCCTGCAGCAACCAGGAAATTTCTTCGAGCAAAGTACCGTCGGTGGTGCTGAATGCCATCAGCGAACGTTACCCCGCCAAAGAAGAAGTGGAATGGAAAAAACGGGGTAATCTCTACGAAGCAGAAATTGACCTGAACGATAGTGTAGATGTAACCGTGCAGGTAAACGAAGTGGGACAGGTGATGATGCAGAAACAGGATATTGCCACGGCAGAATTACCGGCCGCTATCCAATCTGCCATTCAGGGACAATACCCCGGTTATACCATTGACGAAGTGGAAAAAGTTACCAAAGGCGGAATGGAATATTACCAGCTGGAACTGGAGGCAGGCGGTAAAAAGGACAAAAAGCTAGTGTTCTCGGCTGACGGAAACGAAAGCACAGGCACAGATTTCTGGGATTAAAGAAGCGTAAATGAAACCTTATTTGTAAACCTAAACAATGAAAAAATGCGGTTTGGATTGTTAGTGATTGTAGTGATATTGATTGGCGGATTTATTTTTTGGAGAGATATTACGGGGGTTGTAAAAGGCACGAAAACCACCGGTACAGAAGCCACCATAATAGAAACAAAGAAAGAGAGCGCTGAAAACGAAGCCTGGGCCGGAGGGGTAAAGGTTGCGCAGAAGTGGGACATGCCCGCCGTGCTGAAAGAAATATCAGGTATAGCTTACATGGACAACGAACGTTTTGCCTGTATACAGGATGAGAAGGGAGTGATCTACATCTACAACCATGCATCCGGTAAAGTGGAAAAAGAGATTCCGTTTGCATCGCCCGGCGATTTTGAAGACATTGCGCTGGTAGAAGGAACGGCATGGGTGGTACGTGCCGACGGAAAGTTGTTTGAAGTGGACATGAACAGTGGCAAAGCCAAACAACACAGCACGCCGCTCACCGAAGCACACAATATTGAAGGATTGGCTTATGACCAGGCCAATAACCGCCTGCTCCTGGCCATAAAGGACGAAGAGCCCGGCGGCGCTGCTTACAAAGGAATTTATGGCTTTAACCTGTCCGGCAAAACGCTGGCAAGGGAACCTGTTTTCAGGATCGATCTGGAACACGAGGTCTTTGCCTCCGGTAAAGGCAAAAAAGGCAAAGCCATCAAGCCGGCAGCGATCGGCATTCATCCTTCCACAGGTGATATTTATGTGACCGATGGTCCTAAATCGCGGTTGCTGATCATGGATAGCAAGGGCTCTATCAAAGAACTGGTACAACTGGGCAAGGCCTTTGAGCAGCCCGAAGGGTTAACATTTAGTCCCGAAGGTGATTTGTACATTGCCAACGAAGGCAACAAAGGGGCAGGAAATATCCTGGCGGTGACGCTGCCGTAAGATGCTGTGCCGATACAAAAGGAGCGTTGTCATGAAAGGCAGCGCTCCTTTTGTATTCAGGAGTTTCTGAAATACGATAACATAGCCGTTGCTATATAAAAGGATGCTTTTGCAACAGTGTTAGGCTTTGCTTTTCTGCTGCTTCTTTTTGGATGCTTTTGCCCGTCCGTTGAATGCAAGGCACAGATCAATCCAATAGGCAAGCTCTTTTTTGACTGCAGTGCTGCCGCTGTCACATAGCAGTACGCTTGCAGGATTTTCCCTTTCATGATCATCGGTTCAACACCTGCTTTTTCAGCAAGGCTCTCATGCAATGCGGGGTCAAAGCGACACATCAGGTTGTTGCCGCTCACACAAACGCATAGTTTGTCGTTGATCAAAAAGGCCAGTCCACGGAACATTTTCTTTTCTTCAATATGCAGTGCAGGAAACGGAACAAGATACTCCCTGACGCTGTTGGCAAGTTGTATGTCATACGCCATATGGGTTCAAATCTATTTTAGATGGTTGCAGCTATCCACTTGTTAATGATGGTAGTCAGCGGTTCTTTGTTTTCTTTTATCGCTGCTATGTTTCTGAGGCTGGCAACAGCCCTGTCATTTGTTTTCCACAGGAGTGCAGACCACCCGTTTCCGCAATTAAATTTTTTTAGACGGCACCTTCGCCTTGGCACCACAATGAAAAATCAGTTGCACCTCTTTGGGTGGATGAATTCTCATTGTTATCAATACTATAATTGGGGTCATTCCATTTTATGTCTTCCGTTAGCCTGCTGCTCGCCAGTAAAATATAGCTATGTAACCGTTCAATTCCTTCCCGAAACGGGTGCGACTGTTCATCCGGAAGCTTTGTGACGTCGCTGATCAGCGGTAGGGCTTGATGGCTCATGCTATACTGTTTCACTCCAGGTGCAGAGTGTAATGGCTGCTTAAAATAAAGAAAGATGTTCAATTACAGTATTGCATTTCACGGCTAATGAAAACCTGCTGCTTGTAACGCGGTATTTTTGCATCACTTCTTCTCCAGCCACAAACTTCCGCCGGTGTTTTGATAACAGAGGGGCATTGCTGCAAAGGCTTCTCTATGATGCTTATGGAGATAGTCGGAAAAAAGCCTGATCTCAAAGTCGTTGTTATACATCAGGAAAGCTTTCAGAAAATAACTTTCATTCCAGTTCCGTCCATTAAGTACCCAGTTCTTTGGATATTCAAACGGGTAAAACACATCGTGAAAATGAATAAGTACACCCGGTTGTAGAACCGGCAAAATGTCGAAAAGAATGTAATTGACATCGCTTCCTGTTTTTACCACATGGGTGCTGTCGATAAACAAAACATCACCTGCTGTGAGCTGCGCAAAAACATCCAGTGGAACCGCTTGTACACCGTGCTCCAGGATCGTGGTAGATGTTTTATCCTTTTTGCGGATCAGGGAGTACAAGCGCTTCGGGTAGGGTTCTATAAACGTGAGCTGAACCTGGTTGCGAAAAAAGATCTCATTTGTATCCAGCATGGCAGCCGATGAAAACCCCGAGCCGATCTCGATGATACGTTTGGGTCTGTAGTGGCGCATTATACTGTACAGCAGGATGCCATCGGTGTAAGCATAAAAATCGTTGCATAAGTAGTAGCGTAGGTTCTTTTGCCTGTTATGGCTGAAAGGAAGATCCTTGTAATAAGCCTGCAGGTTGTTGAGCAGCCTTGTTTGCTTTTGCGCCTGCATGTCTATACCGACGATTCCATCGGTGTGCTCTCTGTGCCAGATTTCGTGTTCTTTTTTCCTGATCTCGTCTACCGAAACAATCACTGAATAATAATGGCCGGGGGCATAGCAGGCGTTCTTTTTAAAGTTCTGGTTCTCGGCATAAATGGATGTGAGAGAAGACACCCTGCGAAGGATGTTCCCGAAATGTTTGTGTGGTCTCATGAACGTAGGTCTTGGGTTTGGTTTATGGTTCACATGTAACGTCTCCCGGAATTTGTTGCGTATAATCCCAAGGCATTTTATATTTTCTTTATGAGGGAGTAGACAGGTATTGATTAGAGAAAACCTTCAATACAGGCTTCGTTCCCTTTACGGTGGTTCATACCCGTTCCTTTCATTTCAAATATTTGGCGGAAAACTTACTGTGGACATCATACTTCTTCCCCCTTCCGTGCAAAGAAGTTTCGTAGGTACAATTGCCCGCTGATGCTTAAGGCGTCAGTTAAAAAAATGCATTGACTGTGCATACTGTAAAAGCGGAAAGCGGCAAGTTAAGCCTGCTATATGTATTGCTTTCAAAAGCATCTTCCTTACACCTTCTCTACCTGGAAGAACAGGAGTGCATGATCGGAATAGGTGTCGATCCATTTTGCCTGTTCGGCTTCCGTTTCCAACTGGGGCCAGCCCCGTACATCCACCGGCGCACCGCCCATATTTTTAAATTGCATGTGGCTGGCCGCAATCACATGATCCAGGTTGCTGCGCGGAAGCCCGGCGGGGCCATTCCACCAGGTGTAAGGCTGGTTCTTTTCCAGGCGTTTCATCTTTGCCTTCTTAGCGCCGCTGTCCAGTTTTTGCAGCTCAAAATCCACGATAATCTCCCGCTGAAAGGGATAGCTCATGCCCATGGTATTCAGGTCGCCCAGGAAAATATAATTGGCAGGTCCTTCGCCGGCAGCGGCAGAAGCTTTGTCCAGCGTTTTGCGAAACGCAAAGGCCCGTTCAAACATATCATCGCGTAAGCCCAGCCCAATGGGTTTGGTACTGCTTTTGGTGTGCAGGAAGAGAATGGGATAGTCGGAGCCATCTACGTTCACTGTCAGCAGGGCGCCGGGCCGCAGGTAGGTGTTGCCGGATTTGAACGTGACCTTCTGGGTAAAAAATGCAGTCAGGTTTTTTTTCACTCCCACCAGGATCTCCTGCGTCTGTGGCCCTTCCGTGATGTGAAACTGGTAATTGGGCATCTGGGCCACCAGCGCTGCATACACCGCCGCACTTTCCACTTCGTACAGGCCAAATACATCGGGGTTTTGTTCTTTTAAAAATTGCAGCACCCGTGTAATACGTTCAGGGTTGTTTTTAAAGTGCTCCACGTTCCAGGATGCCACGGTAAATGCTTTTGCCATTGGTGATGGATTGTGAAAGATTAAAAAGGACTCAACAGGGAAGAAGGATTGTGCTGTCCCTTCTAATTTACAGAAAAATGCGTTGACAGGTGTACAACGGGTGATTTCCTTATCGGGGGCAGATGGTTTGGTCTGTCTCCCGCACTGGCTGTAAGTGGTTTAAAATTGCGCATCTTTAACAGCTGTTTTTTAGCGGTTCTTGTGGTTTTCCACTACTTTCAACTTTTAATTCACCAATTCTTCCATCATCATGAATAAAATTTTTGGCATTGCCCTGTCGGCCTTTGTATTGGCTTCCTGCCAGAACTCCGGTAGCCCTAAACAGGTAACACCGGATTCATCCAGCCCGGCTACCTTCAATGCGCCTGCTTTGCCTGCCCCCGGTTCCAGCCAGCCGGCAAGCACCACACCGGCAGTGCCGGTTACACAAACCCCGGCCGGCAATACCGCTACCGCAGCCCTTAACCCTGCACACGGGGCGCCTGGACACCGTTGCGATATTCCGGTAGGTGCACCGCTGAACAGTCCTGCCGGCAGTGCCGCAGCACCGGTTACCAGCAATCCTTCCCCTATCCAGTTGCAGACGCCGCCGCCGCCACCACCCATCATAACACAGCCCATTAACAGCAATGTTCGCCTGAATCCTGCCCATGGACAACCGGGGCATGATTGTTCGATTCCGGTAGGCCAGCCATTAAAGAGCTAAGGGTGTATGGTTGGTGTGCCGGTTTTGGGCTGGCTGTTAGTTTACCCTTCATGCGTTTACTTAACTACATCACTAACGGACCGTCACATACATCTTACTTTAAAATCAAAAAGCAGGTCTTCTCTCTCGGCTGAACCGTTGGCTCTTCGGGAGACACCTGCTTTTTGGTTTTAAAAAGTTGAGCAATAGCTTTACCTGTTTTTCAGAAGCCACATGCTATAACATACTGGCTGCTTTGTTGCAACGCTTCTCTTATCCCTTTGGCTTCCTGAACCGGAAATCCACAAACGCCAGCACCACAAACAGGAGAAAATAGCCTGCCGAATACCACAGCATCATCGGCACCTTAGCCGCATACTTGGGATAAACACTCAGGAAAGGAAACGCAAATGGGAACTTATCGGCATGTGCCCATTTATACTCGAAAGCCAGTATGGCCGAAAGTATCCAGAGCCCTACGCCCAGGCCGATGGGTAACAGGAAACTTCGGGAACGCAGGCCCATCCAAAACTGGAAGCCCAGTACACCCAGTATGGCCGCAAAAGTTTGCCCGTTAAAGCGCAACACCACATTCCAGTCAAAGGCATGCTGAGAAAGCCGTATGCCGGGATAGATCGTTCCCAACAAAACAGTGGCAAACACCAACACGCAATTAAACACCAGTAAGAAAAGCATGATTATAAAAAGGGGCAGAGCCAGCTTGGCCAGAAACAACTGTACATAGGTTTGTGGAGAGGATAATACCTGCTTCCAGGTGTTGTTGCGATACTCCAACTGCGGCAGCAAGGTGCAAACAAGTACGGTTAACAGGGGCAGCAACAGGATGTTCAGCATCTGGCCACCCGACTGGTAAACCCGTTGCCAGGGGCCAGCCGCAAGCCGGCTGATGGCTTCCTTGTCACCATCAAGGAGCAGGATCACAGGAACCACAAGAGCAATCAGCACACAGGCATACCAGATGGAAGTGCGTTTGGTTTTTAAAAGTTCGGAGCGGAAACTAACGGCTATGTTCATACGGAGTCGTTTGTAAGGTCAATGAATAATTGTTCAAGGTCGTTGGCTTTGGGCTGGAGCAGAAATACATCCAGGTCATTGCCGATCAGCAAGCGGTTGATGGCAGCAACTTCCTGCTGGTCCTGTACACGTACCCACAAGGTTTCGGGCAGCCATTCAGGATCATAGTTGGCCAGGATCAGACTGGCCTTTTCGTTGTTGGATGTGTGGATTTGCAGGATGGATTGACCCTGCTGAAGGCCCTGCAACTCCGGCAGCGATCCCTGAAAGATCATTTGCCCCCTGGCAATAATGCCCACATGCGTCACCATCTTTTCCACTTCAGAAAGAATATGACTCGATACCAGGATAGTGATACCTTCTTCGCGGTTGAGGGTTTTGATCAATTCCCGCAGCTCAATAATGCCATTGGGATCAAGGCCGTTGGTGGGTTCGTCAAGAATCAGCAGTTCCGGTTTGGGCAGCAGGGCCAGGGCAATGGCCAGCCGCTGCTTCATGCCCAGCGAAAAACGTTTTACAGTTTTCCCCGTAACATTGTGTAACCCTACGATTTTTAGTACTTCATCGATGCGGCTCTGTGGTACATCATAGACATTGCGGTACAATTGCAGGTTTTCTTTGGCGGTAAGATGGCTGTACAGCGACGGCGCTTCTACCAGTGATCCCAGTTTTTGAAGGATGCCTACGCGATGGGTGCGAATGTCATGACCAAAAATGTGAATGGTCCCTTTTTGCACCGGCAATAAGCCAAGCAAAAGACTAAGTGTAGTGGTTTTACCCGATCCGTTGGGTCCCAGGAAGCCATAGATCTGCCCCTGTCCTACGGTCAGGTCGATATCGGTAAGGGTGGGTGTGCCTTTGGTGTAGCTGTGACAAAGACCGGTTGTCTGAAGAATGATGTCTCCCATGCAAGTTGTTTTAATGAAAGAAAGCGGATTGCATTGCCGTAACAAGATTAGTCTGTCCGTCTTTTGTCCGCACCTGAATGTGACGAAGCGCCCTTCTGATGTGATGAATCTCTCCCCCAAAGAATGGGTGGGTTTTGCAAACACGCCGCAGCGTATCCCTGCACATGACACCGGATATGTTAAAAATTTATTGGCTTCCACGCCAGGACCCACTGCCGGCGCAGCTTTCCCGGTACTGTCCTTCTTTCCTTGAAAGATGCTTATTGCCGGTTGGCCATTGCTGATTCATCACATATTCCTCCTCTTTCATCACTTTTGCTTTTTCATGGCAGCGGAATGTTTTTGTTTTACAGCATCGATTTCATTCATCCAGAATTTTGTAATCAAATGATAAAAGCATTCAACCAAATTGTACAACTAAAACTTTCTACCATTACCCGCAATATGCTGCTGGCATTTGCGATGTGGCTAATGATCATGCTGCTCCTGGCGCTGGGCGAAGCAGAAAATGAATTGCTGTTATTGTGGGGCGTTTGCGGACCCTTTGGCATTTTGCTTTACTGCTGGTATTTCCAAACCATGATACCGGCCCAGTATAAAAAGGCCCGGCCGCTGCAGAGTTATATTTTCCGCTCTTTTTTTATCCTGGTCCTGGCCATTCCGCCAGTTACCCTGTTATTTGCCGTAATGCCGCGGCGATCAATGGAAACTGCAATGGCGCTTGCTTTTCTAAACTCAACGTTGCACTTCTTTTTTACGGTGCCGTTGTTATGGATCCTTTTTCGCCGGCAGATGAAAAACCGGGAGGAATTGTTTGTACTGAAAAAAGAGCTGGGTCGCTCCACCGCCAGCTTTGATTTCCTGCGGTCGCAGATTAACCCGCACTTTCTTTTCAATGCCCTGAATACCATCTACGGTACGGCCATCCAGGAAGGTGCCGAACGAACCAGCGAGGGCATTGAAAAGCTGGGCGATATGATGCGCTTTATGCTGCACGAGAATATGCAGGAAAAGATATCGCTGGCCCGCGAAATTGATTACCTGAACAACTACATCAGCCTGCAACGCTTGCGCACCGATGCCAACCCCATTGTAAAGATTGAAGCCAATATTGAACAACCGGTAACGCCGGTGCAGATTGCACCCATGCTGTTGATTCCGTTCGTGGAGAATGCCTTCAAGCACGGTATTTCTTTCCGTGAACCTTCGCACATCAAGATCACCCTGGAGGTAAAAGACAAAACATTAAATTTTGATGTGTACAACAGCAAGCACATTCGCCCTGAGAACGACCCGGAAAAGCACAAAAGCGGCATTGGATTGAACAACGTAAAACAGCGTTTGCACATGATGTATCCGCGCCGCCACGAACTCATTATTCGCGAAACCGGAAAAGAGTTTTTTGTTCACCTTACCTTGCAGTTGCAGTAAACGTAAAACCTACTGGATCTTGATGAAAGCCATTGCTGTTGACGACGAGCCCATTGCGCTGAACATTATTGAATCGCATGCCGCCAAGGTGCCTTTTGTTGAGCTGAAGGCTACATTTACCGATGCTTTCAAAGCCATGGATTACCTCCAAAAGGAGGCCGTAGACCTGATCTTTCTTGACATTAAAATGCCCGATATCTCCGGTATAGATTTTTACCAGAGCCTCAACAAAAAACCCTTGCTGATTTTTACCACGGCCTACTCCGAACATGCCGTGACCTCGTTTGAACTGGATGCCGTGGACTACCTGCTAAAACCTTTTTCGCTGGCCCGTTTTATGAAGGCCTGCAACAAAGCTTTCGAGTTGTATAATTTTCGCAATGCCGATGCAGCAACCGACCATATCTTTTTAAAAACGGGTTATGAGCAGGTAAAGGTGATGCTGGATGAAATTCTCTATCTCGAAGCTGCCGGAAACTATGTCACCTTTGTACTTACCGATAAAACCATTCTCACCCGCATGACTTTCGGAGAGGTGATGGCCATGCTGCCGACTTCGAAATTTGTCCGCATTCACCGCTCTTATATGGTGGCCCTTGCAAAGCTTGATACGGTGGAACGTTACCAGGTGACCATTGGGAAACATAAGATTCCTGTAAGTGAAGTGTACGGGCAGAACCTGGCAGAAGCGTTAAAGAAGTTCAACAGGTAATATATGGCAGGCAAGATTGTATCGAACTTCCTGCAACTCGTGTTTTAAGCTGCAATAAGGCATACGCATCAATTGCAGTTGATAATTTTATTCCTGCTTTTCCTTGTGCCTGCTGTATCAAGCATATTGATTCGGAGCGGCAGTCTGAACGTAAAATTTCGCTCCCGCTATTATTGCATTTTTGCCTGACAGCAGCAAAACTGGCAAGCAGGCAGTAGCATTTTCTTGTTCGGTTCCTTAGCTGACACGGCTATTGCACCCGTCATTTTCGGATCCAAAACCCATCAGCAAGGCAGACTTTTTGCGGTAAAAAGAACGCTAACAAAATTATTTCACTTTTAAAATGTTGAACCATGGCGATGAACAATCGAAATTGGGATAATGAATCACAGTCTTACAACAGTAGCTGGGATAGCGACCGCAATGATGATTACCGCAACCGTGAGGAGTATGGTAGAAATCAAAACACAAATTACGGCAGTTCTTACGGACGCAACCGGATGAACGATGATGATTACCGGCAGATGAACAGTGGTTATGACAGAGATGAAAACTACAATCGCTATAATGAGCGGATGGGTGGAATGTACAACGACAGGCTAAACATGGATAGCGACCGTTACCGCAATCAAATGCAAAGCATGAGCGGCAACCGTGACGTTGAAAGCTGGAACGACCGCGACAGGAATTATGGTAGGGGAGGCTATGGCTCCAGGTACAATAGCGATTACGGAAACAGGCATAACATGTCTGGTGGGTTTGGCGACCACATGGATAGAAACTATGGCGGCGGTTATACCGGTGCCGGTGGCTACATCAGCAATCGCGGAAATGACAACAGGGATTACGACAGGACAGGCAATAACAGCGGCCGCGACTGGTGGGACAGGGCCAAAGACAAAGTGTCTTCATGGTTAAGTGATGATGATGAGCGTCGGAGCAGCGGACCGCACCGCGGGAAAGGCCCCAAAGATTACCAGCGTTCCGAACAGCGCATCCGCGAAGATGTATGCGATCGCCTGAGCGATGACGACCGCATAGATGCTTCTAACGTACAGGTGCAGATCCAGAACAATGAGGTTATCCTGACAGGTACCGTCCGCAGCAAGGAAGAAAAGCGCAGGGCCGAAGACCTGGTGGAATCTATATCGGGTGTTCGCCATGTAGAAAACCGTTTGCGGGTAAGCCGTGAGGACGGTACTTCGCTGTTTGGCGGATCAACCGGCAGCGCCAGAATCACAGGCGGTGATAGTACCGGTACGGAAAGAGCCAGCAACCGCTAAGCAATTATTTGTATTGATCGAAAGCGTCTCCAAAAGAGACGCTTTTTTATTCCTGCATTGGTTGTCGATGCATGCAAAAACGAACAGCACTGGTAAGGGTGCTGCTACGCTTCTTCAATTGATAAATTAAGTAACACTATCTAAGGATTCCACCGCGCATAACGTGATGCATTCACGCTTCTGTCTCTGCAGGCTGTGCTGCGCTTTCAGGCATAACTGCCGCAGGGTCCATCCACACTACTTCCCATACATGGCCGTCCAGGTCTTCAAAACTGCGACTGTACATAAAGCCGTGGTCTTCGGGCTCCCGAAACTGTTTGCCACCAGCGGCAACGGCTTTATCAGCGAGTGCATTTACTGCATCCTTGCTGTCGGCGGAAAGAGCGATCAGTACTTCTTTTGTTTTGGTTGTATCTGAAATTTCTTTTCCGGGAATAAAGCCTTCAAAGAAGGGTTCAGTCAGCAACATGACATAGATGGTTTCGCTGATCACCATGCAGGCGGCTTTTTCATTGGTGAATTGTTTATTGAACGTGTAACCCAGCTGGGTAAAAAAGTCCATGGAACGCTGCAGGTCTTTTACCGGCAGGTTAACAAAGATTTCTGTTGCCATTGTTGTCGATTTAAGGTGAATGAAGGAATGTCAAACGTGAAGAGTGAAAGCTCAAATGCTTATTCCAGTTCATTACAGGTTTGCTTTTATTGTTTTTCCAATAAGCTTTTCAGCGTATGGAGACTTGTCTCTAAATCATTTCCGAGAATGGAGGGAACAAACAAGTTCATCAGGTTCATTGGGTAGGGGTTACTGCCTTTCATACCCCAGGTAAGTTTGGTCTGGTTATCTGCAACGGTTTCCGTGGTCATGTGGGCTGCGGCGTTGCTTTCAAACGGCTCTTTAAAGCGCAGCGTAAAATCAATCCTTTCACCTTCGCTGATGCTGCTGATTTCCTGTTCGCCCTTGCCTGCTTCTTTGCTGTCCCAGGCATACACAAAACCAATGGTGCCATCTTCACCCTGATAACTTTTTTTCACCTGCGGATCCGCCTGTATCCATTTATTGTACTGGTCCTGGTTGCGGGCCTGCTTTACAAAAGCAAAAACCTGTTCTTTGGGTTTGTTGATGGACACTGACCGTTCTACGTTGTAGTCTTTTTTTACAAAAAGAGCTGTCAGCAGCAACAGGGCAATAACGCCAAGTATGCCAAGGAGGATGCGTTTCAGAATTTTCATGTTATTTCTTTTATTGTTTTATACTTGTGGTTTATCGTAGTTCAGCATCCAGCGGGTGCCGAATTTATCGAAAAGTGCGCCAAAGAACGAGCCCCAGAATTGTTGGCTAACGGGTATGAACACCTGTCCCGCTTCGGAGAGCTTACCAAAGAGTGTGTTCAACTGCTCCTCGCTGTGGCAATTGATGCTGAGCGAAAAATTGTTTCCCGGCTGGTAACCTTGTGGCCCTGTCATATCCGATGCCATCAGTACAAAGCCGTCGCCGGTAAGCGAAGCATGCATAATGTCGTTTTCCCTTCCTGCCGGGCACTGTGCCTCCATGGGTGTGTCTTTTATCGACTGCAGAAAAAGTTCACCGCCAAAACAGTCTTTATAGAACTGCATGGCTTCGCGGCAGTTGCCGTTGAAATTGAGGTAAGCATTGATCTGTGTCATAAGCGATGGTTGATCTGTTTTTAAAACTTATTTTTTCTTACCAATTGCCCATTGGTCTCACCTTGCTTCCCGGTCTTCCTGCAGCAGGCCAAAGATGTTATCATCAGGATCTGTAAAGAAAGCAATCCAGCCAACGGCAGGAACGGCTTTTTTTCGCCGGTAAACCGTGCCACCGGCTGTTAAAATCCGCTGAATGGCTTCGTCAATATCCGGAACGGCGATGGTGTTGATCACCGGTTGCTGCGGACCTGCTTCGCGGATCACAGCACCATTGATACCCCTTTCTTCCTCGTCGCCGGTATGAGCAAACCAGTAATCCTGCGCACCCCATTGCTGAAACTGCCAGCCAAACACCTGCTCATAAAATCGCCGGTTGGCGTCAGGGTTGGCTGATGGTATTTCAAAATAAATAACCCGGTTGCTCATGTTCTGTCAATTTTGAGAAGAGCGTCATTGCACCACAAAGTTGTGCTGCTTTGCCGGCTTTTGCAATGTGTAAATGCGCCGTTTCAGGGGGTTGATTACGACAGCGATATACCGTATTTTTAAAAAATGAAACACATCTCCATCCTGGTTCCTGAAGGCAACTGTAGTCTTGTAAATATTGAAGGGACGCACCAGATTTTCTCAGAAATCAACTCCATGCTGGCCCGTGCCGGCAAAGCGCCACTGTTCAAGGTGCAGTTAGTGGGATTGCGACAGGAAACGGCCATGTACCGCGGGCTGTTTCGCATTCATCCCGATGTGTTAATCAGCGATGTAAAGCAAACAGATTTGATCATTATTCCGGCGATTCATGGAGAAAAACGCAAGGTGATTGAAGACAACAAAGATTTCCTTCCCTGGATCGTGGAGCAGTACAGGGGCGGTGCTTCGGTTGCCACGCTGTGTATCGGTGTGTTTTTACTAGCCGCTACCGGCTTGCTGAAAGGAAAGCGCTGCGCCACGCATTGGGTGGAAGCAGATAATTTCCGCAGCATGTTCCCGGATGTAAACCTGGTGCCGGAAAAAATCATCACCGACGACAGTGGCATCTATACCAGCGGCGGTGCCTACTCCTGGCTTAATCTTATTTTATACATCGTTGAAAAACTGGCGGGCCGTGATATGGCCATTACCTGTTCCAAGGTTTTCGAGATACAGATCGAACGCAATAACCAGTCGGCCTTTATGATCTTCAGTCCGCAAAAGCGCCACGAAGATGAAGCGGTGAAGCGAGTGCAGGACTATATTGAAGCCAACTACGCGGAAAAAATTTCGGTAGATGACCTGGCAAGGGAAGTAGGCGTGAGTCGCCGCAACCTGGAGCGCCGTTTTCGCAAGGCGACCTATAATTCTATCGTGGAGTACATGCAACGGGTACGGATAGAGGCGGCCAAACAAACGCTTGAAAAGGAACAGGAGAATGTGGCCGAGGCAATGTACAAAGCCGGTTATAATGACAGCAAGGCTTTCCGCACCACGTTTAAAAAATTCACTGGTCTTTCACCGATGGAATACCGGGCCAAATATGTAAGAAGAGAGGTGTTGGTGGAGAGTTAGGCTGAAAGCAGCCAATTACCGGGCAGGAAGTATTCCGTTGAAATCTGTGTTTCTCTGTGCCTCGGGTCTCCGTGGTTCAAAACATTTCATGATAATGAAAACGCAGACGGGTTATCTGCACAGGCCCTGATCTTTTCCTGCAATAATTGTTGCTCCGCTGCTGATCGCGTCAGCGATAATGCTTTTTCAAAATGCTGCCTGGCAATTGCCGGTTGCCGGAGTTCAAAATAGATCTCGCCAATGGCGGTGTGGTAGAGATAATATTTTTCCAGCCCGCTGATCGCTTCCAGTTGTTTTAATCCTTCTTCTTTACTGATGGCATACGAAGCGGCAATGGCTTTGTTCAAAAAAACAAAAGCATCCGGATGCTGATCTGCCAACACCTGATAGAGATAATAGATCGCCTTCCAGTCGGTTTCTTCAAAACTTGGGGCCACTGCATGCAGGTAAGCAATGGCCGCTTCCAGGTGATACACGGATAGTTCCTCTTGTGTAGCGGCTTCTAAAAACAAAAACCCTTTCTGGATCAGTGGCCGGTACCATTTGCTGCGATCCTGCTGCTTAAGTAAAATAATATTCCCGCCTTCATCCAACCTTGCTTTGAGCCGTGAGGCCTGGAAACAAAACAAGGCCAACAGGGCATTGGTGCGGGGGAGGTTGGTGAGTGGTATTTGGGTAAGCAGGTAGGTTAGTCGCATGGCTTCCTCGCAAAGATCCTCACGGATTAACTGCTCCGGGTGCGATGAATTATAACCTTCGTTGAACAAGAGGTAAAGGCAGTGAAGTACGGCATCCAGCCGCCCGGGCAATTGATCAGGAGAGGGGAGGTCCAGTGCGATGTTTTCAGTCCTGATTTTTTCCTTTGCCCGGTAAATGCGTTTTGCAATGGTTTCTTCGTCTTTCAGAAAGGCTTTGGCAATTTCACCCGCACTCAGGCCGCAAAGGGTTTTTAGTGCCAATGCTATTTGTGATTCCACCGGAATAGAAGGATGGCAACAGGCGAAGATCATCCGCAGTTGGCTGTCGGTGATGGCTTCTTCTTCAAATAGGTGGGTGATGGTGTTGTAGAGAGCAAATTCCGATTGCAGCAAATACGCTTGTGCCGATTCTACCCGGCGGCAGGTTTTCTCGCGGCGCAAAAAATCAATGGCTTTGTTTTTAGCTACCCTGTACAACCAAGCTTTGGGTTGGTCGGGAAGTCCGTTGATGCGCCAGGTTTGCAGGGCCTGTAGCAGTGTGTCCTGTGCAATGTCCTGCGCGGCCTGCAGGTGTTGCAGCCCCAGCAGCCGGGATAAAACAGCGATCATTTTCCCCGACTCGTGCCGGAAAAAATGATCGACCGTTTGCTGGATGGAGCCTTGCATAGATTCAATAGTCAATTGACAACAGGCAATTGACTACTAAACAGCATTTGTTTATTGCCAAGTGCCTGTTGCAGATTGAAATTACATGTCAAACTTCATCACATGCCGTACCTGTACCTGTCCGCCATAAGGATAATCAGGATAGTGCTGGCACTCGTCCACGGCTTCCTGCATATCGGCCGCTTCGATAACAAAAAAGCCACCAACCAATTCTTTGCCTTCTGTGTAAGGGCCATCCGTGACGGCCGACTTTCCGCTCACCAGTTTGCCACCCGGTAACAAGGCTTCACCGGATACATACCGGCCTTCCTTTTGCAGCTTCTCAACCCAGGCCATCCACTGGCCCATGTTGTTTTGCAGGTCTTCGGGAGATGCGTCTTGTTTGATGCCGCCGTGAAAAATGAGCATGAACTTTTCCATAACAGTTGATTTGAGGGGTTAAAAATAGTTTTTACGTTGACGAATGAAAAGGTTCAAATCGGACAGCGAGAGAAAAATATTTTTGAAAAAAGTTTTTGAGAGAGTTAGCAGTCGATTTTTTTTGTTTCTCCGCTTGCCGTATCAAACAATAAAAGGCCTTCGCGGTTTGCATCTAGTTTGGCCAACAGTACACCCTTGCTGTTCCAAACGGCGCTTCGGCCGGCGCAAATCATGCCATCGCAGTTGCCGATGCTATTCACCATCAATGTTGTGATGGTGTGATCTTTTGCAAGCGTTGCCAATCGCTCTGCAGCCTTTTCAATACCTTCTGCTGTTTTGGCTACACTAGCCAGGTAGAACTGCGCTCCACGTTCAATAGCCTTCTTTGCATGGGCCGGAACAGAAAGCTCGTAACAGATGGCCAGTGCTATCGGAGCTTGATTGCCCACCAGCCTTACGCTGTTTTTACCCGGAATAAAAAATGGTTCTTCATCCGGGTGCAGGTACTGTTTGGAGTAAACGGATACTTCTCCGGCAGGATGAAAAAGAAGTAGACTGATGGTAATGCCTTCAGCATTTCGCAATGGCATACCCATGCAAATCGTAATGTTGTGCGAATTGCTGCTGTCCTGGAAAACGGCAAAGCGACTGTCGCCTGGTGTTGTAGCAAGCTTACCGGCCAATGCAGGTTCATAGCCGGTGAGGGAGAGCTCTGGAAAGATGATCATGTCTGCCTGCTGCGAAACCGCAAGGTTGATCCATTGTAAATGGAGGTTGATGTTGGTGGCAATGTCGCCGGGAGTAGGTTTGATTTGTGCGAGGCAGATCTTCATAACGGAAACCTTTGGTGAACGCTGGGTGAAGCCTGCATTGGTTTGGTGGCAGCTCACCAAAGGTATCCTGTTTTGATTTTTTATGAAAGCTACTTAATGTTACCGTTTTGTCTGCCATATACGCTGATGAGACCATCGTGTGCTTCATCAGAAAGGGTCAAGGTATTATCGCCGATGCTTTCCACCAGCATGTCTTTGTCGCTTTCCGCAGAAAAGTTCAGAAAGGTTTTGTTTGTACCGTCGTGAATACATTTTTTGGTTTCAACGGTGAAGGTGCCCTGCGATGTAATGGCATCATTTGCCGTGATAACATACTTGTTGTCAGCCGTAAGCTTCAGCGAAACGCTTTTCCCTGTTGACTGGGGTGTTTCGTGGATATTATTGGCAATGCCCCCATCGGTCTTGATCCATTCCCACGTACCCTGGAAACGGGTGTCTGGTGTTTCTATGGCTTCTTTTTTTGTACAGGCTGCGAGTAGTAGGGCCACTGTGATGGAATAGAATACTTTTTGGCTCATGGTTGTCATTTTCACGCCTGACAACAACAGAAAGGAAAACGTTGCAGCCGGTAAAGAAGCTGTAACAAAATTTTTACATAGGCTACGGTCGCTTTCAACGGTGGAGCTCTTCCAATAGGTCGATTATAAAATCCTTTAGGTCGATTATAAAATCCTTTGTGTGCCATCGCACGGCTAATCTTTTAGTAATAAAAAAGCTTGCTATAGGCAAGCTTTATCCTGTTCTTTTCTTTGTGCTATTAATTTTTTGCTGTAGCAGGCGGTGGTGCCGGAAGCGATGGTTTTACTATGAAAGCTTTGGCAAACCGGCCCAACAGGGTGAAATCATTTTCCGGTGCCTTTGTTTCTACCGGTTGCAGCGATCGCAGGTAAGAGATCACCGCCGTCATGTCTTCGTCGCTCATGTCCAGTCCCTGCATAAAAGGCAGTACGGCTTCGTCATTGCTTTTTACACCATACCGCAACACACGGGCAATGGCAGCATCGCTCATGGCGCCAATCCCGGTTTTGGTATCTGGTGTCAGGTTGGGCGTATAAAATGTACCAAAGGGTGTCTCAAATTTTTTAGCACCGGCCAGAGAAGGCTCTTCACCCAGCTTCAGTACCGAATCAATGTTGTTAACAGGGCTGTGGCAATGCACACAACCTTTGGTCACCAGCGCCAGGTGTTTTCCCTTTTCGATCACCGTGCTGTCGGTAGAAGCTTTTATGTCCGGGTAAGGAGCTTCATAGGTGAGGTGCTGGCGAAAGGCTGTAGCGGTAGCTACGCCAACGATCAGGAACAAAAGAACGAGGCCGGTCCATTTCAATAGCTTACGAAACATGGGATTTGATAAGGTTTAAGTTGGTGAAGTATTGTGCGGTTTTATAAATATTGCAGAAACAAAAGTGGTGGTTTGGGAGAAGAGCAACCAGCACCAGTTGCCTGAATTGCGATAAACACATAATGAAATGTAGCCGTTGTATAAAGGCTGTATTCACCTGAAGGTTGGATAGTGTCGCTTTCATTCGACAACTTGGAAAATAAAAATTACGGCAATAGCAAGCCGAATGTTCGTACAACCAGCAATGCATGCTGCATAATATCCTCCCGCTACCTTTGCCGCCATGGATTATTTTAAGCGGTTGAACCACCTGTTGCAGATCGAAAAAGAAGAAGACCGTCGGCAGTACGAAAGCCTTACTTCGCAACTACCGGTGGATGACAGAAGAGAGAACGGAATGGCCTGGTATCCCATCGCTATCCGCGATACGGAGATCGGCCGCGGCGATTACCTTACTGTGGAAGTGGAACGCACCACGCACCAGGACCTGTTGCACCAACTCCGCTTTGGTATGACGGCCGCCCTGTTCTCCAACCACAATCCCAAAGAAGACCGGCTGGAAGGCACCATCACCCATATCAGCGGCAACCGCCTCAAACTGGCGTTGCGGGTAGATGAATTACCCGACTGGACACGGGCTGGTAAACTGGGCATTGATGCTGTATTTGATGAGAACAGCTACGCCGAAATGGAGGCAGCGCTGAAGCTGGCACCCGCTGTTGCCGAAAAACGGGAAGAAGGAAGGTTGATTCGCATTCTTACGGGCTCGGAAAAGCCGGATTTTTATAGCAGTGATTCCTATTCACCCGTTACAAGGCTCAATAAAAGCCAAAAGGCAGCTGTTGAAAAAATTCTTGCGGCGAATAGCCTGGCAATTGTACACGGTCCGCCGGGTACCGGTAAAACCACCACGCTGGTGCAGGCCATCAAAGCACTGCTGCAACAGGAGCGACAAAAAATATTGGTTGTAGCCCCCAGTAATGCTGCTGTTGACCTGTTGAGCGAACGGTTGTCGGACGAAGGATTGAATGTGGTGCGGGTAGGCAACCCGGCACGGGTGAACGAGCGGCAGTTAGCCCTGACACTTGACAGCAGGGTGACGGTCCATAACAGCGCCAAAGAAATCAAGCGACTGAAAAAACAGGCTGCCGAGTACCGCGACCTGGCGCAGAAGTACAAACGCAATTTTGGTGCGGCCGAACGGGAGCAGCGCAAAGCTCTTTTTGCCGAAGCTCGCAATATCAGTCGCGAAGTGGAGAAGACGGAGCAGTACATTGTAGAAGATATTCTTTCCAAAGCCGATGTGATCACCGCAACGCTGGTTGGTGCAAACCATTACACAGGGCGAAACCTGCGTTATCACACCGTTGTGATTGACGAAGCCGGGCAGGCACTGGAGCCGGCCTGCTGGATCCCTATTCTCAAGGCCAGAAAGCTGGTGATGGCAGGCGACCACCAGCAATTATCACCTACAGTCAAATCGGATGCAGCGGCAAAAGAGTTAAGCATTACATTAATGGAAAAAGCTGTTGTGCTGCATCCCGAAGCGGTAGTACTACTGGAAGAACAATACCGCATGCATGAAGTGATTGCCGGTTTTTCCTCGCAGGAATTTTACGGGGGAAAATTAAAAGCGGCTCCTTCGGTTGCACATGGGCGTTTGCTAGAAGGGGATGCGCCTTTGCAGTTTATTGACACCGCCGGCTGCGGTTACGAAGAAGTGTACGAAGGCACCAGCATCAGTAACCCGGAAGAAGCCCATTTTCTGTTGAAACAGGTACATGCTTACGTGGAGAAGTTAAAGACCCATTACAGTAAGGAAACGTTTCCTTCGCTTGCAATTATCTCACCCTACCGTCACCAGGTAGAGTTGCTAAAAGAAGCTGTATTGTCGGATGCATTGTTGCAGGATATCGGAACATCGCTTTCGGTAAATACCATCGACTCTTTCCAGGGACAGGAACGGGATGCAGTGTTCATCTCCATGACCCGCAGCAATGCCGATAGCACCATCGGTTTTCTTTCCGACATCCGCCGCATGAACGTGGCCATGACCCGTGCCCGCAAAAAGCTGGTGGTGGTAGGCGACAGCGCTACGCTTTCACAGTTTTCGTTTTATGCTGATTTTATCCAGTATGCACAGGAGAGGGATGGGTATCAAAGCGCATGGGAGTTGATGTAGCCCCACCTAACCTCCCCAACAGGGGAGGAACAGCCAACGGCACAGACCCTTGCTTTTGCACGATACGTTCTTAGCCTCTGTCACTCTATTGACAGAGGCTTTTGTTTTTGCGTCAGGAATTGATTGCTGCTTTCTTCTCACCCCCAAGCCCTGAGGGTTTCAACCTGAATAGCGCCGGGTGCAACCCGGCGGATGAATGAATGGAATTGACAAAAATCCGGGAGGGGTTCCCCAACGGCTCTGATAGTCGCTTTCTAGTTTGTGTAAAACATTTTGTCACCCTAAACACTGTTTCCTGTAAATTCAACACGTTAAAAAAGAAAAACATGTCCACGCAAAGCCGTAAATCATTTTTGACAACATCTGCTGTAATTACCGCCGGACTGGCCGCCAATGTACTTTCTGCTTTCACCGAGCCGGAGAAAAAAGGCATTATTCACCACGTATTCTTCTGGTTGAAGAATCCCGATTCCAAAGAAGACCTGGCTAAGCTGATTGCCGGGCTGCAGTCCCTGCGCAAGATTAAGGCCATCAAAAAAATGCATATCGGTGTCCCTGCCGCTACCGAAAAACGCAATGTGGTGGACCACAGCTACCAGGTCTCCGAACTGATGTTTTTCGACAGCCTTGCAGACCAGAAATCTTACCAGGATGATCCCATTCACCAGAAGTTCATTGCCGATTGTTCGCACCTCTGGAGCAAGGTAGTGGTGTACGATGTGCAGGATGTTTGAGAGAGAAGGCGCAGAGGCAACTAGACAACAAGCATCACCTGGATTTCGCAAACTTTCTACCTAATGTCGAAAGGGTATGATGCATCGTGGTAAAAGGTATTCTTACCTGATGTCTCTGTGCCTTGATGCCTTGTTGCCTCCGCTCATCCTAACATTTTCATAGCGTTTTCCCCTGCTCCTTAATACTTTCTTCACCTTTTCCGGTGTTGTGTTTGCTGAAGGGGGAGCACCATGTCTATGAAAAAGATCCCTTTCCTGTTTTTATTGGTTGCGCTGTATAGTTTTTCCTGCGGCTCCTCTATTCGCAACATCTTCGGAACAACTACGCCGCACGAAGAATACGCTGAAAAGCTGGATAATCGCGGGTTGGACAAAACGCCGGAGGGGCGTGCCTGGCTGGCGGCTTCGGAAGCGGCGCTGAAAAGACCTTTTACGGTTTCGCTGCCCTACCGGCAGCAGGGCTTTTTTCATGCCGATAAACCCCGTGCATTGGGACTCCAATTTACCGCTAAGCGTGGAGAGCGCCTGACGTTTACACTGACCCGAAAAGGTGAACGTCTTCCTATCTACGCCGATCTTTTTAAAGCCGGCGAAACGTCATCATCACTGCTTTCGATGGATACCAGTACGGCAAGCTTCAGTTTTGATGCCGGCGAAGCCGGCGACTACGTGCTGCGGCTTCAGCCCGAATTATTCCATTCCGTTGGGTACTCGCTTTCCGTATCGGTCGGCCCATCGCTGGACTTCCCAGTATCGGGTAAAGCAAACATTGGCAGCATCTGGGGTGATGCCCGTGATGGCGGCAAACGCAGCCACGAAGGCATTGACATTTTTGCTCCCAAATTAACACCAGCCGTAGCGGCAGCTGATGGTTTTATTACCGGTGTACGCGAAGGCGGCATTGGCGGTAAAGTGGTTTGGCTGCGTCCCGAAGGCAAGAACTACACATTGTATTATGCCCACCTCGATCAGCAACTGGTACAGGAAGGACAACGGGTGAAAAAAGGTGATGTGGTCGGACTTGTTGGCAACACCGGCAATGCCCGCACAACGCCACCGCACCTGCACTTTGGAATCTATGGCTATGGCGGTGCCATTGACCCGCTGCCCTTTGTGAACCGTAAGATAAAATCGGCACCGGCCGTTGCCGATAAGAAACTGACCACCCAACTCAAATTGAAAAAAGCGCAGAAACGTGCTGATGGCTCCACGATAACTGCGGCAACCTACCTGGTGCCGCTGGCAACTACAGTCAAAGGTTACCTGGCCGAAGCGCCGGACGGCAGCCTGTTGCAAGTGCCATTTAGTGCCGTTCAGGTGACAGCAGAAACAGTGAAAAAGCAGGATGCTGTAGCCACCACTACACCTGCCGCTGCTGATAAAAAGTCCTGATCCTTTTCTGGGGAATGCTGTTTACATTAGTGTAGCTAAACAGTACGCTATGCCACAAAGCCGTAACCGTCCCGGTCATCGCTATCAAAAACCTGCTGATGTTCCTGCCAGCCAGCGGGTGCGGGGCCGTATTATCTGGGCCATTCTTTTTGCCATCTTTGGCTTGGGGATTGCCTTTTTTGCTGCTGGTGATTCCATTCTTGCTTTGGTATCCGGTGCCCTGCTTGGAACCGCTATCGGTTATTATGCCGGGAAGAGCATGGAGCAGGATGCAAAGACGTGAACGGTGAGACGGCAAACGTGAAACCGTGGATTCGTTCTTATCCCTGTCTGTTTTACGATAGCTTGTTTCAACAAGTGAACTTGTGAACGCCTCCTGTTTTATGTCTCACGTCTCTATCTCACGTTCCACCGGTTGCGCATCAGAAACGTTGCAATCATCACCCGCATCAGCTCAATAGAAATACCCAGGTGAAGGGCGGCAATTCCCAATACCTCACTGTCTGTTTCCGATAGCTCACCGTTGCCGGTAAGCAGTTCGCAGAGCATGGCAAAGAGGGTTTCTTTAAAGTTATCAGGAATAAAAGGCGCACAGAATTCTATCACAGCCTTATTGCCATAGGCAGCCAGTAGGGGCATGGCTTTCTGCATCATTTGTTCAAGGGAATAGTGCTGGAATTTTTGTGAAGCCGCCAGCATCAGCGAGAGATGCCGGAATTGGTAGTCAATTTCCTGCTGATCCTGCCCGATCATACAGCCCAGAATAATGGCGACCGAGGCTTCCTGTTCGTTTTCGATGGCGAGGGGTATAGTCATGGTTAGCGTATGGAGACAACAAGATACAGAACTGTCCGGAAGTTTTTCTGCTTTGAACCTGATTTGCAGAAGGAGGGCGGTTGCTTTGAATGGAGCCCGGTTTCTTCGCCTATTTTTACAGCAATCTTTCCATTATGAGCATCCGGATATTTATCACAGGCGGAACCTTTGACAAGGAGTACAACGAACTGGACGGACAACTGTTTTTTAAAGACTCGCACCTGCCCGAAATGCTGGAACTGGGCCGGAACCTGGTGCCGGTAGAGATCCGGACGCTGATGATGGTAGATAGCCTGGAGATGACCGATGATGACCGCAGCCTGATTGCGGAACACTGCCGTAAGAGCAGAGAGAACAAGATCATCATCACCCACGGTACCGATACGATGGCCGATACCGCCAAACTGCTGGCGAAAAAGGTGAAGGACAAAACCATTGTCATTACCGGCGCCATGATCCCTTACAAGTTTGGTTCGTCGGATGGATTGTTTAACCTGGGGAGCGCCATGGCCTTTGTACAAACCTTGCCGCCCGGCGTGTATGTGGCCATGAACGGCCGGTATTTTAACGCCGAAAATGTGCGGAAGAATAAGGAGACCGGTGTTTTTGAGGAACTGGAATAATGCAGAAGTGGGTTGTTCGTTTGCCATAAAAGAGGAGCAGGCCCATTAAACTTCCCGCTGATTCTTCCTTCTTTTTCACGATCATGAAAGCAGCTACCAGCGTCATATTGTTTTTAACAACCATTGTTTTACAGCCGGCCGTACAATGTTCTGCACAGGTGGCAGGCTGTACCGATCCGGTAGCCCTTAACTACAATGCTGCAGCCACGGTCAATGATGGCAGTTGTATGTATCAGAAAGTAACCTATTCGCCGCGGGTAAAGATAGATCCCGTGCCTGCTGTACTGGAAGAAAGCAGCGGCTTGCAATGGGCTGATGGCAGTTTATGGAGTTTCAATGACGGCGGCCATGCGGCTGTGCTGTTCCGGATAGATACCGCCTCCGGTGCTGTGCTGCAAACTGTTACGCTAGAAGGAGCCACTAACGTTGACTGGGAAGACATTGCTTTTGATGGTACGCATTTATATATTGGTGATTTTGGTAACAACAGCGGTAACCGGAAAGACCTGAAAATTTACCGGTTCCCGTTAGAAATGATTCCAGCTTACCAGAAGAAAAAAGCTGTTACCGTTTCTGCTGCCCACATTGACGTTATTCGCTTTCATTATGCCGACCAGCCGCAGCCGCCTGTAGCCAGGAGCGTCAACAATACAAAGTTTGATTGCGAAGCGATGATAGTCGATGGGGGGAAAATTCACCTGTTTACCAAGAACTGGACAGCCGCCACCACCACACATTATGTTATCAACGGCACCAAAGCGGGCAGCTATGTTGCGGAACCACTGGAAACCTTACCTGCCGGTTATCTTGTGACGGCAGCAGATAAAGTCCCCGGATCAGATACAGTTCTTCTGATTGGTTACCAGAACAGCGGTACCGGTGCCCACTTTATGCATTTGCTGACGGATTTCAGCAAGGGGCTTTATTTCAATGGAAACAAGCGAAGAGTGGATCTGCCCAGTGTGGCCGAGATAGGGCAGGTGGAAGGCATAACCTTTCGCAACAGCCGTTATGGCTACATCAGCAATGAAAAATTTGTGCGCAGTAAGTTTGGACTAACACTGTCCGTTAATCCAAAACTGCACCTGTTTTATTTGGATTTTTTAGGGCGAAGAGAGGTGGCCGGCAGTAAATGATGCTGCTGATCGCTCCCATCGTGTGGTGGAAGACAGGTCACATTACTCAAGGCAATTTAAATAGATATGGTTATGCGGTTTTATTGTACTTTGTTCCACATTACTGCTCCCAATAAGTAGCTTATGAGACTAAAAAAAGTAGGGAAAATCATCCCGATCATTGCGTTGTTTCATTTCTTTCAAATGCCATCCGCCTCTGCCCAGATTAGCGGGTGCACCGATCCGGCAGCTAACAACTACAATACTGCGGCAACTGTTAATGATGGAAGCTGTACCTACAATGCTACCTTTTATACTCCTGTTATACAGGTGGATCCGCTCAGCAGTACACTGAATGAAACCAGTGCGCTGCAACTGGCCGGCAATTATTTATGGACGCTGAATGATGGTGGAGGTGCTGCGGCCATCTACCGCATCGATACGTCCACCAATACAATATTACAAAAGGTCACCCTGGGCGGTGCTTCCAACGGCGACTGGGAAGACCTGGCGTTTGATGGAACACACTTGTATATCGGCGCTTTCGGTAATAATGTGAACGGTGCCCGAACTGATCTGCGGATTTATAAGCTTCCTTTGAGCGCTATACCCACACACGTGGGCAACCCCGATGTGACGATACCTTCCGGATCGATAGAAGTGCTCAATTTTTCTTACAGCGGCCAGCCACAGCCACTGGTGCCTACATCTCAACCTAACAGCACTGCCTTTGATTGTTCGGCTATGATTGTTGACGGAGGAAAAATTCACCTGTTTACAAAAAACTGGATAGCTAACAACACCACGCATTATGTGATTAACGGTGTAACAGCCGGAGATTATGTAGCAACACCGGTTGAGGAGTTGGAAACCGGTTACCTGGTGACAGCTGCCGATAAATTACCGGGGACAGATCTTATTGTTTTACTCGGATACCAGAATGGGATTCCCGCCAACCATTACCTGCATTTGTTGTCTGAGTACAGCGGCGGGTTGTATTTTAACGGAAACAAACGCATGATTAGTTTGCCCGATGCTTCGGTGATGGGACAGGCAGAAGGCATCACGTTTCGTACCAACAGCTATGGCTACATCAGCAATGAACGAGTTTCAGGCAATTTGAATGGCACTACGTACACCGTTACACCAAAACTGTTCTCGTTCAACATCACAGAATTGCTGCCGGCGATTGTTTTGCCACTTGTGCTGAAAAAGTTTGACGTGCAAAAAACAAACGGGGCCAATCGCATTCAATGGAATTTTGCAACCCCTGTAAAACAACTGCAGGTTCAGTTCAGCAGCGACCGCACCAACTTTACAACGGTTCAAAGTTTTACCAACGCGGTGGAAGGTACCCTAATGCATCAGCCAGTTACTGCGGCAACCTGTTACCGGCTGGTTTGGAAGAATGCACAGGGTGCAGCGCAGTTTTCCGAAATCAAATGCATAAGCAGTGGTATCAACAGTACTGTTTCGGCCGTGGTGCTCCGCCGGAACGGGGAATTGATTGTGACGAAACAAGGTGCAGACAATGGCCGCTATGCATTCAGGCTGGTGACTACCGATGGGAAGGTTGTGGCGCAATCAGCCGAACAAACACTGGCTGCCGGGGTGAACAGGATCCATCTCCTGAAGAATTTTAGTGCACATGCCCTTCTTGTGCTGGAGATTGTTAGTGGAGAAGAAAGATCATCGGTTTTGTTGAAAGTGCAATAAGATTTTGAAACAGCAATAAAAAAGCGACCAAACATTTGGTCGCTTTTTTATTATCAGGTGAAGTAAGCTTAGCCCAGCGCTACACGCTTGAACTCCGTTACTTTCATGTCTGCATTTACAGATTTGAGGTAGTCCTGTACTGACTTGGAAGAGTCTTTTACGAAAGGCTGTGCCAGCAGGGTGCTTTCTTTAAAGAAAGCGTTCAGTTTCCCTTCGGCAATTTTCGACATCATTTCTTCTGTCTTGCCAGCCATTTTCGGATCGGCTTTCATTTGCTCCATCACAATGTCCTTTTCACGGGCCACTGTTTCGGCAGGAACAGATGAAGGATCAACCGCAACCGGGTTCATGGCAGCAATTTGCATGGCCACATCTTTACCGGCTTCGGGAGCTTCCTGTGTCAGGCCTACCAATACACCCATGCGGTAAGCACCGTGAATGTAAGAAGCCACAAATGGTGCTTCAATTCTTTCAAAGCGGCCAATACCGATTTTTTCACCGATAGAAGCCAGCTTGTCGTTGATCAGGTCAGAAACTTTCTGGCCGTTAACGCTTACTTCATTCAGTTCTTCGGCGCTCTTTACGTTGTTGGCAACGGCAGCATCGGCAATGCTTTGAGCAAAAGCTACGAAGTCGGCGTTTTTGGAAACGAAGTCTGTTTCGCAAGTGATGGAAACAATAAAGCCGGTTTTGTGGTCGGCCGTTGTTTTGGCTACCACCACACCTTCTTTTGCTTCACGGTCGCTACGCTTGGCAGCCACTTTTTGTCCTTGCTTGCGCAACCAGTCGATGGCTGCTTCAAAATCACCGTTTGTTTCGGTCAGGGCTTTGCGGCAATCCATCATACCGGCGCCGGTAGCCTGGCGAAGTTTATTGATATCCTGTGCTGTAATTTGTACAGTTGACATAAAATTCAATTTGATAATTTGATAATTCGCAAATGTGCTAATGAGAAGCCCATTTGCGCATTCGAATTACTGAACGTTGAAGAGTGATTACCATTTTTTCTTCCACCGGAAGAAAAAATGGTAACAAATCTATGATTGCAACAGAAGGTTAATAGTGATATTCTGCTGGTTACATAATGATCAACGTTAATTAAAAGAACTACTTAAAGAATGTGATAATGACTGTACTTGTCATTATCACATTATCGAATTGGCACATTAGCTAATTAACGACGTCCGCCACCGGGACCACGGCCTGGACCACCAGTTCCGGGAGTACGACGACGCTGTCCACCAGGACCGCCAGCGCCAGGACCACGTCCGGGACCGCCCTGGCCACCGCGGTTGGCACCACCACGGCCACGGCCACCTGCTTCCTGCTGGGCTTCTGCTTCCAGGCGGGCTGCACGGCGTTCGTTTTCAGCATCGGTTTGGTCTTCACCTTCGTCATCTTTGGCAGCCTGACGCTCAGCCAGACCTTCGGCAATAGCGGCTGTGATGTAGTTGGTGATGATAGCGATTGACTTGGTAGCATCATCGTTACCGGGGATAGCGAAATCAACTTTGTTTGGATCGCAGTTGGTATCCACTACACCAAAGGTGGTAATGTTCAAACGCTTGGCTTCAGCCAGGGCAATATGCTCGTGGCCAATGTCAACGATGAACAGGGCAGCCGGAACACGTCCCAGGTTGGCGATACCACCCAGTACTTTTTCCATTTTGTCCTTATCGCGGCTCAGGGTCAGACGCTCTTTTTTTGTGATAGAGTCGAAAGAACCGTCATTCAGCATTTTGTCGATGCTCTGCATCTTCTTCACACTCTTACGAACGGTGTTGAAGTTGGTCAGCATGCCACCCAGCCAACGCTCGGTAACATAAGGCATTTGCACACGCTGGGCGCATTCTGTAACGATGTCTTTTGCTTGTTTTTTAGTACCTACAAACAGGATTTTCTTTCCGCTACGGGCAATTTGCTTCATCGCTGCTGCGGCTTCCTGCAGATGTTCGGTTGTTTTATTGAGGTCAATGATGTGAATGCCCTTCTTCTCAGCGAAGATGTAAGGCAGCATCTTGGGGTTCCACTTCTTTTTCAGGTGACCAAAGTGCACGCCGGCCTCCAGAAGTTGCTGTTGTAGTGAAGTGTTTTGTTCCATTTTTATTTTGGCTTTTAGCTATTAGCTTTTGGCTTTTAGCTTTTTATAAAATGATTTTTGTTGAAAATCTGTTGGCCAACAGCTGAGCGCTACCAACCAACAGCTCACATTAACGTTTAGAGAACTGGAAGCTTCTGCGGGCTTTCTTCTTACCAAACTTCTTACGCTCTACAGAACGTGGGTCACGTTTCAGTAAACCGGCTGCTTTCAGGGCCGGACGGAAGTCAGCGTTGATCTCAACCAGTGCACGGGCAATACCCAGCATGGCGGCTTCAGCCTGTCCTTTTACACCACCACCGGTAGCGTTGATTTTTACATCAAACTTGTCGGCAGCTTCAATGGTTTTCAGCGGACGTTCTACCTGGTTTTGCAGGTACACCAGTGAAAAATATTGTTTGTAGTCTTTATCGTTTACAGTGATGTTGCCGTTGCCTTTGGAGATGAACACTCTTGTTACGGCTTCTTTTCGGCGACCAACACTATTTTTTTGCTTTTCCATTTTAAATAGCTTTTAGCTTTTGGCTGTTGGCTGTTAGCTAGTGGCTAATAGCTAACGGCTAACGGCTGGTTTTTAGAATTTCAGTTCTTTAGGTTGCTGTGCAGTGTGCGGATGTTGGTCTCCGGCATACACAAATAATTTTTTGTACATCTTGCGGCCCAGGCGATTCTTTGGCAGCATGCCTTTCACGGCTCTTTCGATGATCACTTCCGGACGACGCTTCAGCAGGTCCTTGGCGATTTCTTCCTTACGGCCACCAGGATAACCGGTGAAGTGGTCGTACACTTTTTCTTCCAGCTTGTTGCCGGTGAATTTGATTTTGTCGGCGTTGGTAACGATTACGTAATCACCACAGTCAACGTGAGGCGTATAGTATGCCTTGTTCTTGCCACGGAGTACCGCTGCAATGCGGGCACACATACGTCCTACGGTTTGATTGGTACCGTCCACAACATACCAGTTGCGCTGCACGGTAGCCGCGTTCGCATGCTTTGTTGTAAAATGTAATTTGCTCATGAGATTGAAATTTGTGCTGCGGCCATCCCCGCAGCAGGATTTTTTAAATGAGGCGCAAAAGTACGCGAATGCTGCTATTCAACCCAAGAAAACAGCGGTGTATTTTAAATGGCACATTTGTAAGTCATTGAAAAACAATAAATATTTTGACGAGTTTTAGAAAAGGTTAACGAAAGAAGAGGACTTAGGAGATGCAATCTTCAATATCCGTTTAGGAATTTAGGATTGGGCCAGCGGCAGAATAACGATTGAACTTCTGTTGCGACGCTCCTTTCATCCTTCAGTAACGTTGTTGCGCAATTCTTTTCCATGCCCGGTGTATATTGGCAACTTTGAACCCAATTATGACAGAAGCCAATTTAAACCTCGGCCGAAACACTTTCGGCGATCCTGCCAACGCAGGCAATGTATTAACCAAACAGGAAGCACTGGAACTATTAAATAACTGGGTGGAGAACGAACGTCTTCGCCTGCACATGAAGCAGGTTGGCGCTGTGATGAAAGCCTGGGCCCTGGAAAGGGAAGGTCTTTCGGAAGAAGAAGCCCACAAATGGTGGCTGGCCGGTGTGCTGCACGATGCGGACTGGGAAAAGCATCCCACGGAGCACTGCCGGGTGATCATTGAAGAACTGGAAAGGCGGGCCATAGATCCTGCCGTAATTCGCTGTATCGCTTCGCATGGCCCCAAGCATTTTGGCGTAGAACCGGAAAGCACCATGGATAAAATGATCTACGTGTTTGATGAACTCTCAGGTTTTATTCATGCGGCGGCACTCATTCGGCCGGCCCGCTATGAAGGCATGGATGTAAAGAGCATTCAGAAAAAATTAAAAACGCCTTCGTTTGCTGCACAGGTGAGCCGCGAGGATATCCAGGATGCAATTTCCCGCATTGATACACCGCTGGAAGAGATCATTGATTTTATTATTACTCACCAGAAAGAGATAGTATGAGCAGGCAGCAGTACCCGACTGGCTAAAAACCGAACAACTCATTTCCGCAATAGGTTTCAATAGAAAAAGCCTCCTGAAAAACCAGGAGGCTTTTTTGTAAAAGCTTTTAAACCGAAGCAACTACTCGCCACACACTATTTACCACTCGCCTTTTCTATCCGCCATAAAACTGTCCAAGCGGCATTTTAAAAACACGGTTGCGCTGAAAGCCCGCAAATTTTTTATACGCTTCTGCATGGGTTTTTGTCCACTGGTCAAATGCGGCGAGGTTGTCTACAGGACCAAACAACCACTGGTTGTAGGCCTCAAACATACCCTCGCGGATCAGTTGGCGCTGGTAGTCGAAAAGGCGGTAAGGATATTTATCACCGTATTTGGCAAACCAATCCAGGATAAACTTGGTGCGGATCATTGTCAGGGTTTCCACCGTCAGGCCTTTGTTGGTCAGCGATTGCTGTTTGCCAAAAGTTTCCAGGACTGCATTTACAAATGGGTTTCCTTTTTTGCCGCCATCTTCATTAGGGGTTAGAAAGAGCTTTTCTTTATAGTCCTTCAGCAACATCTTTTTTACTTCGGTGGCCCGTTCGGTCAGGTACTCCATGTTTACGAAAATCTCGCCATAGAGCAGCGACCATACCTTGTCTTTTGTGTAATGATAATAGGTGGCGGCATGGTAATAATTGCCGGGGTAGGAGGGAGCCATCTCGATTCCTTTCTCCCATTGTTTGATGGCGTTATCATCGTTCTTGCTCCAGAGCATTTCGCCGTATTCGCTGTACAGCACCCCGCTGTTCGGGTATTTCTTCAACGCTTTTTTATACAGTTTGTCGGCTTCCTTGATCTCTTCCAATGCACGGTAAACCGTACCGGAAATCTGATAGGAGGTCACATCAATATCGTCGCGTTCCGTTAATTTTTTTACATAGTTCCGGGCCTGTGCAAAATCCTTTTTGTAATAATAGGCCAGCGCCAGATCCTGCAGCAACTGCTCATTGTCGGGCTCATTCTGAATGGCTTTGGTCAGCACCAGGATAGCATTGTCATGATCGCCGGTACGCATAAAGCTGTAGGCTGTTTCGTGTGCCGATTGGCCAAAAGAAGCTGTAGCGGTAAACAGCGCCAGTGAAAAAAGGAGGTGTTTCATACATCAAATTAAAGGATAAAAGACCGCAGGGTTTTCAAAAACCGCGGCGGTCTTTTGTAGTTTAAGACTTTATAAGGGATTTAACCGTTGCTTTCAAATGCAATGTGTGAGCAGGCCGTCCCGCAGCTTGGGTTCAAACCAGGTGCTTTTGGGTGGCATTACCTGCCCGCTGTCGGCAATATCAAACAACTGCTGAATGCTCACCGGGTGCAAACTGAATGCCACCTTTGCGTCGCCGCTGTTGACACGTTTTTCCAATTCGCCAAGACCCCGGATGCCGCCAACAAAATCAACACGGTTGTCGGTGCGGGGATCACGGATGCCCAGGATTTTATCGAGTACAGCCTCCTGGAGAATGGTTACATCCAGGATGCCGATCGGATCGTTGCGATAGGTTCCTTCCTTTGCGGTTAATGTGTACCACTGGTTATTGAAGTACATGCCAAACTGGTGCAGGCCTTCCGGACGAACAGCGCTTTCGGCCTTCGTCACCTCAAATTGCTCAGCCAGTTTTTGCAGGAACTCTTCATCACTTAGGCCGTTCAGGTCTTTGACAATGCGGTTGTAGTCGAGGATGGCCAGTTGATTGGCGGGAAAGATAGTGGTAAGAAAATACTTCGCGTCTTCGCTGTCCGGTAAGTCTTTGCTCACTTTTGCTGCCGATGCGGCCCGGTGATGACCGTCGGCAATATAGGTGGCCGGCACTTTTTCTTTGAATAAGTGGGTAATGGAGTCGATCGTGGCAAGGGAATCCACTACCCAAATGGCATGCGTCACACCATCGCTGGCAGTAAAATAATAGGTGGCATTGTTCTGGTCTTTCCAATGTTCAAAAATATCGTTCAGTTCCTTAATGTCTTTGCAGGCCAGGAACACATTGCCCGTTTGTGCCCGGATGGTGCGCATGTGGTCTATGCGGTCTTTTTCTTTTTCGGGCCGGGTAAACTCATGTTTTTTGATTACGTCGTTGAAATAATCTTCAACTGATGATATGCAAACCAGTCCTGTTTGTGTACGGCCCTGCCAGGCCAGTTCGTAAATATAGTAGCAGGGTTGTTCGTCCTGGAACAACACCTTTCTTTCAATAAGATGCTGAAGGTTCTCCGCAGCTTTTTGATAAACGGCTTCACTATGAATATCCACATCAGGCGAAAGATCAATTTCGGCTTTTGTTACATGCAGAAACGAAAGCAGGTTGCCTTCGGCTTCTTTTCTTGCTTCTTCCGAACTGAGAACATCATACGGACGGGATGCTACCTGTGCGGCATACTCGTTGTGCGGACGCAGGGCCCGGAAAGGTTTGATTGTTGCCATGGCTGCAAAATTAGGGGGATCGCTCCTGTGCTAAGAAATTCCTAATGCAGGGCTAAGGATTTCTTAATTCAAAAAGCCTTAACAGCTTTTGAAATTTTTCTGCATTTGCTTTAAAGCCATAATCAATCAACAACAATAAGTATGAGAATTTTCTACCTTTCCGTCCTTACTTTTCTTTTTATTTCCTGCGGCACCAACAGGGCTATTTACCAGTCGCCTGATTTTGAACAGCAAACGTCCCGGCACAAAACGGTGGCCATCTTACCGGTGTATATGGTGCAAACCGGTCATATACCCAAAGAGGTATCGGAGGCCGATGTAAAAGCAGCCAACGAGAAATGGGGCTATATCTTCCAGGAGACATTGCAATCGTTCATCCTGAAACAAACACAAAAAAACAAGAAGGGCCAGATGGTGAGCTTTCAGTCTACGCAAAAAACCAATGCAATTGTAAAAGAGCAAAAGCTGTCTGTTGAAGCCCTTTACAGTAGGCAACCCGAAGAGATTGCACGCTTGTTAGGCGTAGATGCCGTGATCATGACCAACATGAATCACAATAAAAACTTCAGTGATGGCGTTGCTTACGGACTGGCCGCTGCACGAACCGTTGTAAATGTATTTTCCCGGTCAGCAACCCTTGGTGCCGGCGTCAATGCATCGGACGTAAACATCAACTGTTCTCTTTTTGATGCAAAGGACAGCAAGCTGCTGTGGAAAACCTATCGCGACGGTGGCACAGATTTGCCGGCTAACGTAAATGAATTGATTGAACACTACAGCAACTGGATCGCCAAAAAGTTGCCGTATAAAAGCTAAGGCGGGTGAGTGGAGGCGCTTATCCACGCTTACTTTCTTTAATGACCTACACCAGTACGGAATCAGTAAGTATGCTACCGTGAAACAACACCTAAAGAAAAAGGCTGAGCATTGACTCAGCCTTTTTTCTGTGCAAAGTATTTCATCAGGTCTGTCAGCACCTGTACACTTTCCAGCGGCAATGCATTGTACATGGAAACGCGGAAGCCGCCTACGGAGCGGTGGCCTTTTACCCCGATCATGCCTTCCTGTTCGCACAGGGTTAGAAATTCTTTTTCTGTTGCTTCATCCGGCACAAGAAAGCAGGCGTTCATTTTGCTGCGGTCTTCTTTGGCCACGGTGCCGCTGAACAGGGGCAGAGAGTCGACTGTATTGTAAAACAGGGCCGCTTTTTCATTGTTTTGTTTTTCGATGGCAGCAACGCCACCCAAGGCTTTCAGCCAGCGTAACGTCAACATACAAACGTAAATAGAAAATACCGGCGGCGTATTGAGCAAAGAGCCTGCTTCAATGTGGTTACGATAATCCATCATCGTAGGCAGTGGCCTGCTTACCTTGCCCAGAATATTTTTATTGACTACGACAACGTTCACGCCGGCAGCACCAATGTTTTTTTGCGCCCCCGCATAAATCAGGTCAAAGCGGTTGAAGTCCAGCTCACGGCTTAGAATATCTGAGCTCATGTCGGCTACCAATGGTACTCCCTTGTCATAAAAGAGCGACAGGTCCTGCCACTGCGTACCGTAGATTGTATTGTTCGTGGTAATGTGCAGGTAGGCGGCATCTTTCTTCACATTAAACTCCTTTGGCAGGTAGGTATAATTAGCGGCTTTGGAGCTGCACACGACCTCCACAGTTCCATACAGCTTTGCTTCCTTGATGGCCTTGGCGCCCCATACACCGGTATCGGTATAGGCTGCAGTCTTTTTTTCATCCAGCAAATTCATCGGCACCTGGAAGAACTGCGTGGACGCACCACCATGGAGGAACAGTACTTCATGATCATCGTCCAGGTGCATTAACTCCTTCAGCGTATGCATGGCTTCATCAATCACCGCCTGGAAGGTTTTGGTACGATGCCCAATCTCCAGGATCGATAAACCGGTGTCGTTGTAATTCACTACGGCACGGCCAGCTTCTTCAAACACTTCTTTGGGAAGAATGGAGGGGCCCGCCCCGAAATTGTGTTTTATGGTTATGGGAGCCTTTATGCGTTCGGTTGTATTCGTTGTCATGTTGCAAGGGATATGTACAAATATAACCTTAGTCTGTTAACAGGTTTCCTGTAGTGTAGGTTTTGAGAGAGCAAAGGTTGCTAATTATCGTCCTCTTTTCTTCCTAATATGCTAGCCGACCGCCAGGCTTTATTCATCTCTTCAAATTCTTTCAGCTCGGCTTCGGAGAAATCTGCACCGGTAAGATTTGAGAGATCGGGCTGGCCTGCATCTACCCAGGCAGTGTACCAGAAAGAAGCTACGGCAAAAATGGATTGCCGCATGCGCCGTTCCACCATACCGTTGAGAAGTTGATTGTAGGCCATTGAATAGGCGGAGGAATATTGTCGCTGCAGTACACCATTGCGGTCTTCAAACGCAAACTTTTTATCGGCAGCAACTTGCTGCGAAAGGTTTTTTTCAACTTTGAGCACAGTATCCGCAGCAGCGGCGCTTTCCAGTACCCGTTGCCAGATAAAATCCTGTGTGTTGCTGATATATTCGGCTTTGCCGATGAAAAAGTTCCATTCTTTATCGGCCAGCAATTCGGGCAGGCGACTTTCCCAAAAGCCATGAATTCCTCTTTGTCCGGTATGTTGCCCATTGTGATTGCTGCTGGCGTGAAGCGGTACATGCGCATCGGCAATATAGTGACCAATGTCTGCAGAGAGCTTCAGCACTTTTGCTGCGTTTTTTTCTTTGAAAGCAGTAGTCAGGCGCAGTTTCATGATCTGTATCCACCAGGGTGCCACACCATTGGCTTGCAGTGTATCTTCACCATATTTGGCCACCGCGCTGTCCCACCGGCGTGGCAGGGCATTGTAGGGATAATTTCCGTACCGGTCAATGTCAATATAGTGCCGCGGACCTTCCGCAGGAACCAGGTAACGGCGCTTGTCAGGGTCAACTGCGTGTTCCGAAAGGAACTGGATGCTTGGTTTATAGAAAACAAGCATTTGCGGCGGCAGCAGGAAAACAGCGTAATAGTTGATTTTCTGGTGGGCGAAAAAACCCCAGCAGAAACAGGGTTGAGTCAGGAAAACGACAAGGGTCGCCAACAATGTTTTTTTCATAAAAGAGAATTATCTGTAGGGACATGCCGTAGGGTGTCCGTTTGGAATGAATGAAACAATTTTGTGGACACGCCGTGGCGTGTCCCTACGTATAAAACCGGTCAGTTTTCCAGTTTTTCGGATTGTTGGAAATGTAACTTTTATTTGCCCGGTATTCCTGTTCGTTTCGTATCACATGATCATAGAAACGAGACTGCCATTGAAAGTTTATACTGTTTTCTTTTCACCATTTTGCGACTGCGCCTTTTGTATGACCAATGATAGTTGGAACGGAACCTGCAAACGTTTTTGAAAAGCTGTTTCCTATATATATATATATGGTTTATCTTGGTGATGATTATGATGCAGTGAAAGTGGTTAGGCATGACAATAAATTCATCCATCAAGCTATAGGGGTAGTGCTCGGAAATATCGTGAAGGTTTAACGCAATTTCATTCCCAATCTCATTCAACCCGCAACTGCCATTTTTTACACTTCCCAACAGCGGCACAAAATGTTGTACACATACTGTAATGAAATAAGCATTGGGCGAAGAATAGTCGAATTCCCGTAACCTGATATGTTTCCGTTGATGGAACATGGGCAGTTAGTGATTGGCCTATCCTAAAATAACAGGATCGCGGCAGCAATCAAAATGCCTGCAGAAAAAATAGCAACTTTTTGTTTGGATTGGGTGGACACGCCACGGCATGTCCCTACCGGGGTTCTTCCAATTCAGTAACGCCGCCACTGATGGCAAATTTCATGGCATCCGTTGCATTGATATTCGTTACCCTCCGTACACGGGCTCGGGGCAGCAGGTACACATTGCCTGCAATGGAATACGACATCGGGATGTACACCGCCACATAATCGCTGAAACCAAAATCACGGGCTTCTTCCTGTGTGATGAATCCTACCCGCCACACATCGTTGTCATCGATATTCGCCAGCACCGGCTTGTTGAATTTTTTCTTTTCACCGGCAAATGCCTCAAAAAATTCTTTGGTAGTGGAGTAAATGAAACGAATACCCGGCGTGCGTTTCAGCACGCTGTCAAAAAGGTTAAAAACACGGTTCTTGATGAAAAAGGAGCTGAGATAGCCAATCAGGATAATACCAACGATCACTGCCAGAAAGCCCAGGCCATAGTTGCGAACATACACCTGCCCATTATCGTCCTTTGCTGTAAAAATGGGTACCTGGTTGTCAATAAATGAAACAATTGAATATACCGCATAGATGGTAACTGCAATGGGTGCAATCACCAACAGGCCCTGTAAAAAATATTGCAGCAGCTTGCTAAACTGAAATCCCCTGTCTTCTTTCTGTCCCTGATTCATGCCGCAAATGTACTCCACCGTTCATCCCTCGAAAACAACAATTCATCTAAAATTAAAATTGGAAACTTTGTTCACGATAAAAGTTTCCATAGTTTCGCCCCCGTTTTATGGAAACAAAAGACCGTATACTGGTAAAATCACACGAGCAGTTCAATCGCTTCGGCATCCGTTCGGTATCGATGGATGACATTGCCACTGCCCTGGGCATGTCAAAAAAAACGCTGTATCAACATTTTGCAGACAAAGAAGAACTGGTAAGTGCCTGTTTTTCACAGGTAATGGAACACAACCGGCATCAGTGCCTGGCCGATCAGAAAAGAGCAGAAAACCCGATCCATGAACTTTTCCTGGCTTATGACATGATGCAGGAAATGTTTGCCAATATGAACCCGGTGGTCATTTACGAGATGGAAAAATATCACCCGACGGCATTCAAAAAGTTCCAGGAGTTTAAATACGGCTTTCTCTACAAGGTGATTTCCAGCAACCTGGAAAGAGGCATTGAGCAGGAGCTTTATCGGCCTGATATTGATGTGGATGTGATCACCCGCTTCCGGGTGGAGAGTGTGATGCTGGCCTTCAATGCCACCATTTTCCCCAATAACCGCACCCATTTAATTCATATAGAACAGCAACTCTTTGAACTCTTTTTATACGGCTTGGCCACCACTAAAGGGCAGAAGCTGATTCAGAAATACAAAACCCAACGGCAAAAACAATGAAACAAATAAGAATACACAGCATTTTGTTCCTGCTGCTACTTGGCGGCTTGGCACAAGCACAACAGCGGCACGAGTTTTCGGCCAGGCAGGCTGTTGACTATGCCCGCAAAAACAATATCCAGATCAAAAATGCTCTGCTCGACATTCAGATACAGCAACAAACCAACCGGGAGGTGACCGCATCGGCCCTGCCGCAGATCAACGGGAGCGCAGGCCTTAATTATTTCCCCAATGTGGCCGTACAGGTGTTGCCTAATTTTTTTGGCCCGGTGATCTACGGCATCCTTACCAACGAGGGTGTACAGAACGGCAGTGGTCAGCCAATTAAAAGTCCCAATGACTTTGGCTACATCCAGGCGCAGTTTGGTACCAAGTTCAATAACTCGGTGGGTGTGAACCTGCAGCAACTGCTGTTTGATGGGCAGGTGTTCATTGGCCTGCAGGCCCGCAATGCTACCATGGCCTTCGCACGCAAGGGTGCCGAGGTAACGGAAGAAACTATCCGCGCCAATGTGTACAAGGTGTACTATCAACTGGCGGCAAGCCGCAGCCAGATTGGTATCCTTGATGCCAACATTGCGCGGATTGAAAAATTTCTTTCGGATACAAGAAAGCTCTATGAAAACGGCTTTGCCGAAAGGCTGGATATCAGCAAACTGGAAGTACAGCTGGCCAACCTGCAAACCGAGCGGTTAAAAGCACTGAACAGCATCAACAACGGTTATATTGGCCTGAAGGTGTTGATGGGGATGCCGGTCCAGGATTCACTGATATTGACCGACAGTATTACGTATGACGATATCCGTAATGGTGTACTGGATGCAACGCAGTTCAGCTATGCCGATCGTAAGGATTACCAGTATGCAGAACTGGGCAAGGAGTTGAGTGAGTTCAATATCCGCCGTTACGAACTCAGTAAGCTGCCAACGGTTGCGCTCAATTCCAATTACAACTACATCAGGCAATCCAACACCTTTGGTTTTGGCGGCAAGTGGTTTCCCAGCTCACTGATAGGAGTAAGTGTAAATGTGCCCATCTTCAGCGGATTTGCACGGGAAGCAAGAATTGACAGGGCCAAATTGGAGCTGCAGAAGAACATCAACAATATCGAGGGACTGAAGTTGAACATCGACAGGGAGGTAAGTGAAGCTATCAACAACTACCGCAATGCGCTGGCCACACTGGATGCGCAAAAGCGTAACATGGAGCTGGCTGAAACGGTGTACAATCAAACCCGCCTGAAATTCCAAAGTGGGATTGGTTCGAATACCGAAATATCCACAGCGCAGAGCGACCTGTCAGTAGCGCAAAACAATTACATCCTCGCAACCTACGATGCGATCAATGCGAAAATTGATTTTTTAAGAGCAACTGGTAAACTTCAATGAAACAAACCATTAGCTAAGGAATATGAGAGGGAAGACAGCTAATATTTCTTCTCACAGTTCGCGGTTCGAAGTCTATCGCTAGAATATTAACCACCAACATAAAAAAACAAAAATGAAAAAGTACGTTTTGGGTCTGGCATTTCTCACTTTGTTTGCTGTCTCCTGCGGCTCCAGCAAAAAAGATGAAGCCGGAAACCTCAATGATAAAAAAGCCAAACTGCAGGAACTGAAAAGCGAACAGACCAAGCTTGCCGAACAGATTTCTACCCTGGAAAAAGAGCTTGCAAAGCTGGATCCTTCTGCCGCCGCCAAACCCAAGCTGGTAGCCGTAACCGCCATCGACCCACAAAATTTTGAGCATTTTATTGAGCTGCAGGGCAAGGTAGATGCCACTAACATTGCTTACGTAGCACCGCCCAATGGACAAGGCGGCGTAGTGAAAGCGTTATATGTACGGCAGGGACAGACTGTGCGTAAAGGACAGGTATTGGCTCGCTTAGATGATCAGTTGATCCGCCAGCAGATTGCGCCTTTGCAGGTGCAGTTAACAACTGCCGAAGACACGTACAAGCGTACAAAAAACCTGTTTGACCAAGGCATCGGTACCTATCAGAATGTACTGAATGCGGAAACGCAGGTAAAAACATTGCGTCAGCAAATTGGTGTGATTCAAAAACAGGCGGCCCTCATGACGGTAACGGCTCCCATGTCGGGTGTGGCTGAAAAAGTGGATGTCCGCGTGGGTGAAACCTTCACGGGGATGTCGGCCCTGGGTCCGCAAATTTCCATTGTAAATACCGGTAATCTAAAAATCACAGCGCAGGTTCCCGAAAATTACCTGGGCCGCGTAGGCGTGGGTACTACCCTGGAAGTGGCTTTGCCGGGAACCGGTAAAACCCTTACCACAAAAGTGGCAGTAGCCGGAAAAATCATTGATCCTACCAGCCGCTCTTTCCAGATAGAAGCACCGGTTCCTTCCGATCCTTCGCTGAAGCCAAATCAGATTGCTGTTGTAAAAATTCGCGACTATGCATCGAGCAATGCCATTACCATTCCGCTGAACATTCTGCAAAACGATGAAGAAGGCAAATATGTGATGGTGGCTGCCAAAGAAGGCAATAAGATGGTGGCCCGCAAGCGCCGCGTGGTGGTGGGTGAACTGTACGGCGAACGGCTGGAAATCAAAAGCGGACTGCAGCCCGGTGATGTGATTGTAACCGAAGCGTACCAGGAATTGTACGAAGGCCAGCTTATTACCACGGATGCGAACCTGGCTACCAAATAATCGCTGATGGATAGGCTTCTGGCTTTTCCGGACAAAACAAGCTGCCAAGGCAGGAAAGCTATTCCGTAAATAAATTATCTGCACAGGAATCTGCACTGGCATTTCCCTGCGCCGGCACCAACGATCAACAGACACATTCAATGAATTTTTATGAACGTTAAAGAATACATGGGCGAACGGTTCAAGCAGTTTGGCCCTACCACCTGGAGCATTAAAAATAAAACCACCATCTACCTGGTGATGGTGTTCATTACGCTGGCCGGGGTATGGCAGTTTATCACCCTGCCGAAAGAGCAGTTTCCCGACATTGTTATTCCCAACATTTATGTACAAACGGTCAACTTTGGTAACTCGCCAAAGGATATTGAAAACCTGATTACACAGCCCATTGAAAAACAAATCAAGGGGATTACCGGTGCTAAAATCACAAAATTGACCAGCACGTCGGTACAGGACTTTTCCGCCATTATGGTGGAGTTTGATACCGATGTAGATGTAGACATTGCCCTGCAAAAAGTAAAGGACGCCGTGGACAAAGCAAAAACGGATTTGCCTACCGATCTCACGCAGGAACCGATTGTGCAGGAGGTAAACTTTTCCGATCAGCCCATTATGTATGTCAATGTCAGTGGCGACTATGATGTGGTTAAATTGAAAAAGTATGCAGAGGATTTGCAGGACCAGTTGGAAGAATTGCCCCAGCTAAACAGGGTGGATCTGGTAGGGGCGCCGGAGCGGGAGTTTCAGATCAATGTGGATCCCTACCGTATGCAGGCTTCGGGAATCACCTACGATGATATTGCCCGGTCTGTAGCCAACGAAAACCTCGACATCTCCGGCGGCCAGTTGGATGTAGGCAATATGCAGCGCAACCTGCAACTGAAAGGACAGTTTAAATCGGCCTATGATATACAGGGAGTGATTGTACGCAATACCAGCGGTGATGGTATTTACCTGAAAGATATCGCCACGATCAAAGACACTATTAAAGAAACCGAAAGTTATGCACGGCTCAACGGCAAAAAGGTCATTACCCTCAATATTGTAAAGCGGGCCGGCGAAAACCTGATTGAAACTTCTGAAGATGTGCGACGTGTGATTGACGAGATGAAGGAAGCCGGCTCCCTGCCACCGCAATTGAATGTGCTGGTTACCGGCGATCAAAGTATTACCACCCGGGTGTCGTTTAATGAATTGGTGAACTCCATCATTATCGGCTTTCTGCTGGTGTTGCTGATTCTGATGTTTTTTATGGGGGTGACCAATGCCTTTTTTGTGGCGCTGTCGGTTCCCCTTTCCATGTTTATTGCCTTTCTCCTGCTGCCGCTTGCCGATATCATTGTTGGTGCCAACGTTACCCTCAACTTCATGGTGCTTTTTGCGCTGCTTTTTGGCCTGGGTATTATTGTGGATGATGCCATTGTGGTCATTGAAAATACCCACCGCATCTTTATGCAGGGCGGTGGCCGTCTTAGTTCGGAAAAAAGCGCCATCATTGCCGCAGGCGAAGTATGGATACCGGTGCTTGCTGGTACACTGACCACACTGGCGCCCTTTGTTCCGCTCCTGTTCTGGCCCGGCATCATTGGCAAGTTCATGATTTACCTGCCTACGATGCTCATCTTCACGCTGGCGGCTTCACTTATCGTAGCCTTTATCATGAACCCCGTGTTTGCGGTGGATTTTATGAACCATGAGGAAGGTGTACCGCAAAAAAAGTCAGCGATCTTTCGCAAGCCCCTGTTCTGGGCTGCCGTTGGCCTGGGTATTTTGCTGGATGTAATGGGGTTAACCTTTGCCGGCAACTTTATCTTGTTTATGGTACTGGTAGTGTTGTTCAACCGCTTTTTACTGAGTGGGTGGATTAAAGCCTTTCAGGAAAGAGTGCTACCCGGCCTTATGAACCGTTACGAGCAGTCCTTGCGTTGGGCACTGTACGGATGGCGTCCGGTGAAAATATTGTTTGGTGTATTTGGCTTGTTGCTCGTTACGCTGATGATTTTTGGCTGGGCGGCCAGCACCGGTCGTACACAAGTGGTGTTTTTCCCCAGCGGCGATCCCAACCAACTATATGTTTACCTGAAATTGCCTACCGGCACCGATGTGGAATACACCGATTCCATCACCAGAGTACTGGAAGGCCGGGTGAATAAAGTGCTGGGGCTCGATAATGGTAAAACAAATCCGGTTGTGGAAAGTGTGATCTCCAACGTAGCCGTTGGCGCTGCTGACCCAATGAGCGGCGACCGGAGTACAAGACCGGAACTGGGCCGCATACAGGTGTCCTTTGTTGAATTTGAAAAGCGTCACGGCGTTTCCACCAGGCCTTATCTCGATTCGGTACGGGAAGTGGTGAAAGGCATTCCCGGTGCAGAGCTTTCCGTTGACCAGGAATCATCAGGTCCGCCTACCGACCCGCCAGTCAACATTGAAATTGCCAGCGAGGACCTGGATAACCTGACAAAAACCGCTACCGCCCTTAAAAACTATCTGGACTCCATACGGGTGCCGGGTGTGGAAGAATTAAAGATGGATGTGGATTTGAAAAACCCGGAATTAACGCTGAATGTTGACCGGGAAAGAGCCTTGATCGAAGGCATTTCTTCGGCGCAGATTGGAATGGCTATCCGCACGGCCTTGTTTGGCCGTGAAGTCAGCAAGATCAAAGAAGGAGAAGACGAGTACAAGATTCAGTTGCGCAACAATGAACTACAACGGAAAAACCTTTCCAATTTACTGAACCTGAACATCCGCTTCCAGGATATGGCCAACCGTGGTGCTATCAAAAGTGTTCCGCTTTCATCTGTGGTGGCAGTAGATTATACCAGTACGCTGGGCAGCGTAAAACGGAAAGACCAGAAGCGAACCATCTCTCTTCGCTCCAATGTATTAAGTGGCTATACACCCACCGCCGTAAACATTACACTGGCGCAACATATTGCCAATTTCAAGGATAAACCTGCAGGTGTTACCATTTCCCAAACCGGCGAAGGAGAACAGCAGGCTGAAACAGGAGCTTTTCTGGGAAAAGCATTGGTGATTGCATTGGCCCTGATTCTACTCATTCTTGTACTGCAGTTTAACAGTGTGAGCAAGCCGGTGATTATCCTTACAGAGATTCTTTTCAGTGTGATTGGTGTGCTGCTTGGCTTTGCCATCTTTGGCATGACGGTAAGTGTGGTGATGACGGGTATTGGTATTGTTGGCTTGGCCGGTATTGTGGTGAAGAACGGGATTTTGGTGATTGAATTTGCTGATGAATTGCGGGCCCGGGGTATGAAGACAAAAGAAGCCGTGATACAGGCCGGCAAAACCCGGATTATCCCAGTATTGCTGACGGCACTCGCCGCCATTCTGGCCCTGATTCCATTGGCTGTGGGTTTCAACATCAACTTCGTAACGATGTTCTCGGAATTAAACCCGAATATATTTTTTGGTGGTGACAATGCCGTATTTTGGAATCCATTGTCATGGACCATTATCTTTGGCCTTATCTTCGCCTTTTTTATGACCCTGCTGGTGGTACCTGCCATGTACCTGATTGCAGAGCGATTGAAAAGGCCTATGCAAAATATGTTTGGAGGCAAGTGGGTCAGCATGTTTGGCTTGCTGCCAGCCGTGGGTGTCATCATGTTTGCCTTTGTGCATTGGACGGTAGCCCTGGCTATTATGCTAGCCTTCCCGATAATGATAGTGATTACCTGGGTGAAACACAACCGCGATGCGGCCCGCCGCAGAAGAAGGTTGAAAGACAACCCGAATGTGAATACATCTTTTATTGGTAGTTGGTTTTAAGGCGGGTAGATAACAACAGAAAGGTTGCGGCTCCGAAAGGGGCCGCTTTTGTTTTGTAACCGCGGAGGACAAGAGGAGCGGAGGGTTTCGCAGAGCACTTTTTTTGATCAACCACGCTTACACTTCTTATTGTGAAGTGATAAATCAAAAAAACCTGCTGCCTACAAAAACATTTTTACAACTCTTTGAGTTTTGTGCCTTCGTGGTTCAAATGTATCGCTGCGAAAACCTCCGCGTTCTTCTTTCTCTGCGGTGAAACAGAACTCAGTTTCTTGAATTCAGCAGCCCTTCCGGAACACTCAGTTCACCGGTGTGCGGATCAATCAAGCCGTTCCGTTCGTCTTCTATGTTGGTTGCCTGCGTGTACACATCTCCGGCAATGGCACGCTTGCGCATTTCATCTTTAAATGCTTTTATGAGCTTTGTTCTTTCTTCGGAGCTTTGTGGCCCGCCGTAATCCGAAAAGCCAAAGCCGCCCCATTCGCTGATGATAACCGGCACCTGCTTGCGGAAAAAGAACGGGTCGCCAACTACCAGCGGAAAGGCCGCCACGCCTTCCAGCTTTCCTTTCATTAAATCATTCAGCATCTCCTGCCAACGGCTGATATCCGGGGTATAAAGATGAACAGTGAATAAATCAGACTTCAGGCGGCCGGTGTAGGATATATGTTGCCAGCCGTCGTTGTCCACCACCAGGAACTGGGGATGGGCAAGCTGCATGTAGTGATACATGTCCATGATGTATTGTCTTGTTTCCGGGTTGGTGGCAATATCCTGTGCACCCCAATCTTCGTTGTACAGGCTCCAGATCACCACCGACGGATGTGTACCAATCAGCGCAAGCATGCGTAAAAGCTCCTCGCGGTGAAACTGCCGGCTGCGGGGCGTAGAACTGTGCGGACTGGGCACTTCCACCCAAAGCATCAGTCCCAGACTGTCGGCAAGGTTGTAGATCCGCGGATCCACACCGGCAATATGAATGCGCACCAGGTTGCAGCCCAGCGCCTTCATGGCATGCATGTGTTTCCTGATTTCTTCGAAGGACGCTGTGCCGGGCTGGTAAAGAATGCCATCAAGGTAAACGGCCTTGTTATTCAGGTACACGCAGCAGCCGCGGGCTTCTATTTTACGTAACCCAAAATGCGATTCGATGGATGCCGTATAACCATCCCTGTCAACCAGTTCAGCTTTCAGTGCATACAAGTGCGGTCGCTCCGGCGACCAGTGAATGGCATTGGGCACTTCTATCACTACCCGCTGCTGCTTTTCTCCGGCTTCCAGCCGTAAGGGATATTCATCTACTGCAACGGGATCTTCATCGGCTTCTTTGCGGTTGTACACCTTCAGTCGCAGGACGTAGTCTCCGGGGTCGTGAATGCGGGTGGTGAGGTTAAAGCGAACGAGATTGTCTTCCACAATACTCACCACACCTACACGGGAGCGCAGGCGGTTTCGTTCCACTGTTTCCAGCCATACGCTGCGCACTGCACCGGTATAGGTCTGGTACCAAATGCCACCCCGTTTATATACGTGCGACTCCTGTTTGCCGCGGGGAATATCGGCATCCATCGTGTCTTCAATGCGAACTGTAAGCCGGTTCACTGGTTTCAGCAGGTTGGGTGTCAGCTCATAGCTGAATGATGTGTATTCGCCAATGTGCACTTCTTCGCCTTCTATGGTGCGCAGCAGTTCGCCATTGAGCCAAACCCTGGTTTCATATCCACAGGCGCCAAAGGTCAATTGCAGTAGCGATTTGTTATCGCCATTGCCATTTCCCAGTTGCGGTACGGGAAACTCCCGTTCGTACCAGGCAATTACCCGGTCCCGCCAGCGTTCGCTGCCACCGTGCGACATGTGTTCTTCTATGGAGCCGGGCCAGGAGGCTTTCTTTTCGTATTTGTGTCCGAGGTGCCAGCCTTCCTGCAGGCCCTTGTTGTTATTGTCGATAGCAAAGTTCCACTCGCCGTCCAGCAGTACAAACGAGTTGGACCGCAATACGGCCCGTGGCAAAGGGTTGACAAATTCTTCCTCTACCTGGCCTTCTTCTCTGCTCCGGGTAAGTCCATAGTTCGGGTGAAGTGTTTCCATATTGGTCTGTTAGTGGCGGTAGTGCAGCCAATTTTGGGCCAAGGGGTGGGAGCAGGATATTGGATGTGGAGATATAGGATATTTTTTCAGGGTTTTACTTCTTCTGTAAGCAAGTGAAAAATAAAGGTTCTTAAGGAACGCTGCCGGATATTTGCGGCTATGATAAAAAACCAGGAGTTCCGGTTGGGCAATTACCTGATGCACAAGACCGGTGTTCGCATTCTTACGGTTCGTTGCAATTTTGAGCATTTTGCCCTGATGGCCAAGGGAGGTGAAAAAGACATGTATCCCGTGTTGCTTTCTGCCTCCATCCTGGAAAAATGCGGGTTTACAGAAAACAAAAAATATGCACTGCTACCTGAAAGCCGGGAGTTCATCCTGATATTGCCGGTAATGGGCAGCGGCGAAATGGAAATCCGGGCCTACATCAAAAACAACAAAGAATGTTTCGGAAGGGTGATGATGAACGGTGTGCCGGTGAGCAATAATTTTCACCATCTGCACCAATTGCAGAACATTTATTTTTCCCTGACCGGGCAGGAACTGGAACTGATGCTGTAATCTTATTTGGCTACGGCAATTTTGATCTTTTTTCCTTTCAGCTTTTCGTCTTTGATCAGGTGCAGAAAGTGGCTTACTTTGGGTTTTCTCACGGCAGCAAAGGAAAAAAAGTCCTTTACTTCAATGATGCCGATATCTTCCTTTTTCAACTGCCCCTTGTTGGTGAAAAAGCCGACGATATCCACCTTGTTCACCTTGTCTTTTTTACCGGCCGCAATAAACAGCGTGGTCCATTTGGGTTTTTCAGGAACGGTTAGTGGCGTGTTCAAGGCCAGTTCCGTAATGGGCGTCTTAACAAATGCGGGCAGTTTTTCGTCTTCGCTCAGTATCAATACGGCAGTGCCGGAGGCATCCATGCGGGCCGTGCGGCCATTGCGGTGGGTAAAGGTTTCTTCGGTAGCTGGCAGGTGATAATGTACAATGTAGCGGATGTGGGCAATATCCAGTCCGCGGGAAGCAAGATCGGTCGTCACTAAAAAATTTGAACTGCCGTTCCTGAACTTCGCCAGCGCCACTTCACGTTCCCGCTGCTCCATAGCCCCGTGGTAAAACGTATTAACTATACCTTTTTCGGCCAGCAATCCGCTCACTCTTTCCACCGACTCGCGGTGATTGCAAAAGATGATGGTGGGCCGTGCACCGATGTGGCAAAGCAGGTTAAAAAGCGCTTCTATTTTATCTTTTTCCGGCGATGCCAGTGTATGCAGCGCCAGGCTTTCTTTCGGGGCTTCACCTTTGGGTAAATAGTCCAGTCGCAGGGCATCGGCTGCATGCAGAAACTCGGGAATAGCAACAGCTTCGGTGGCGGAGGTCAGGATCTTTTTTTCCACTGCCGGCAGCGCGGAAACAATGGTCTCGATCTCCTCCACAAAACCGGCTTCCAGCGATTTGTCAAATTCGTCCAGCACCAGGTAACGAATGCTGGCAGTGGTGATGTTGCCGCGACGGATATGATCCGCCAGTCGTCCCGGTGTGCCAATGAGCACCGCCGGCGGCTGCACCAGGTTGTTCTCTTCAATCTCCCTTTTGTGGCCTCCGTAGCAGGGCGTTACTTTCAGGCCAGTACCCATGCCTTTGAACACCGTTTCAATCTGCAGGGCCAGTTCTCTTGTGGGGACAATCACCAGGGCCTGCGAATCTTTTTGGGTCAGGTCCAGGTGATTAACAACCGGCAGTAAAAAAGCCAGTGTTTTACCCGAACCGGTTGGCGCCAGCAACACCAGGTTGTTGTGGTTGGGAAAAGCCGCAAGCGTAGCTTCTTGTATCTCGTTCAGGGCATCGATCCGCAGGTTGTTAAGGATCGTTTCAGTTGAAAAGTTCTTCTGGTGCATGGGTAAAAATACAACAACTGGTTTGGGGAGAAGGGATTGTTCCTGTTTGTCACAGTTTAAGACCAGCTATCATCTGCCGGTTTTCAGAGCAGATAAAAATTTATCTTAACGGCCTAATTCTTTTCTATGATACGCTTCTTTTCTGTTTTTCTTTTATTAGCCGCAGTTTCTTCTTCGGCACAGGAACTGTACAAGCCCCGCGATATAAAAAAGGCATTTGCCAGCGGCACCCGGTCGGATGACGGCAGGCCCGGTAAGGCTTACTGGCAAAATAAAGCCCGGTACACCATCAACATCAAGGCAACGCCTCCCAACCGAACTATTTACGGCACAGAGGAGATCACCTATATCAACAACAGCCCCAACGAGCTGAAGCAATTGTTGCTGAAGCTGTTCATGAATGTTCACAAACCGGGAGCGCCGCGGGCCGGTGGCACTTCCACTGAAAACCTCACAAGCGGTGTGGTGATTGATTCTATCCTTGTAGGTGGTAAAAAAGTGCGCTTCAATCCCAATGCGTTTACCAATCTCCCGCTTGCTCTGCCAACGCCGCTTCCTTCCAACGACTCCGTGCAGCTTTCCATTGCCTGGCATTATGAACTTTCGCTGGAGAAGGGCAGGGAAGGGGTGATCGACAGCACGACGTTTTTTCTTGCTTATTTCTACCCCCGCATTGCCGTTTACGATGATTACCGCGGATGGGACGCTACACCGCATACAGGTCCCCTGGAGTTCTACAATGACTTTAATGATTATACGCTGAACGTGCAGGTGCCCAGGAACTACCTGGTATGGGCTACGGGTACTCTTACAAATGCGGCGTCTGTACTGAAACCTTCGGTTGCAGGCCGGTACCAGCAATCGCTGACGGCCGATCATGTCATCAAGATTGTTTCGCCGCAGGAGCTTACAGCAAAGACAGTCACAGCGGAAAATGACTACAATAACTGGCAGTTTACGTCTTCCAACATACCGGATGTGGCCCTGGGTCTGAGCGATCATTATGTGTGGGATGGCAGCAGCCTGGTGGTGGATCGGAAAACCGGTCGCCGCGCCTCTGTGCAGGCAGCCTACAACGATACGGCCCAGGACTTTCACCACATGGTGCGTTTTGGCAAGGAATCGCTAGCCTGGTTGTCCAACAGCTGGCCGGGCATTCCGTACCCGTACGAAAAATCGGTTGTATTTCAGGGTTATGCCGGTATGGAATACCCGATGATGGCCAACGATGAAACCTACGAGGATACCACCTTCTCCAAGTTTGTGGCCATGCACGAACTGGCACATACCTACATGCCGTTTTACATGGGTATCAATGAAACCCGCTATGGTTTTATGGACGAGGGCTGGGTAACGGCCTTTGAGTACCTGTTCAACACCGAAACAATGGGAAAGCAGCAGGGCGAAGAACTCTTTAAACAATTCCGGGTACGAAACTGGACAGCTGATCCATCCCAGGAGCAGGATATGCCTATCATTACTACTGGTAGTAATTTGAGTGGCGCAGGACTGGGCAACAATATTTATGGCAAGCCGGCACTGGCCTACTTGGCACTAAAAGAATTGCTGGGTGATGCTCTCTTTAAAAAAGCATTACACGAATACATGTCCCGTTGGAATGGCAAACACCCCACGCCCTGGGATTTTTTCAACACGTTTAATGACGCAACGGGGCAAAACCTGAATTGGTTCTGGAACAGTTGGTTCTTCTCGCCCAACTATATTGATCTTGCAGTACTGGATGTGAAAACTTCTGCGGGAAATACCACTTTCACTGTGCAGAATGTCGGTGGTATGCCGGTTCCTTTTGATGCCGTGGTGACTTACACCGACGGCACAACAGAACGTTTTCACCAGACGCCTTCCGTTTGGAAAAAGAGCGGAAAGACAGCCGTTGTTCCTTTAAAAACAAAAAAACCGGTTGCTTCTGTAAAGCTCGAAGGCGGCATTTTTATGGATGCAGTGCCGGAAGACAATGAATGGCGCAAAGGAGCCTGATAGGAAAATGTTTTTTGAAAAAGGTCTTCTTCGGAGGACCTTTTTTGTTGCGTTTACATTAGGTCGTTGTAGCGCTGGGGTCAGCATTTTCCGAATTAGCCAGTTTTTCTTCCATTTCTTTTTTCTTTTCCATGCGCCGGAAAATGCGGTTCCAACGTTTTTGCCAGATGAGTCCAATGTGTTCCGATGGTACTTCGGTACCCAGCAGGCTGCCCCATGGTTTCAAGCCATCCACCCGGTCGAATACGATCTTTAAAACACCGATCAGCGGGATGGAAAGAAACATACCCGAAACGCCCCACAACGCACCGCCCAGCAGTACGCCAATAATGGAGATCAGCGCATTGACCTGTACCTTACTCGACACGATCCGTGGCATCAGGATGTTGTTGTCGAAAAACTGGATGACGAGATAAGCGCCTACCACAGCCAATTGACCACTAAAACCATCGCGGGTGATAGTGACCATCAGTATCGGCAGGGCAATGGCAATAAGACCGCCGATGTAGGGAATAAGGTTTAAAATGCCGCCGATCACCCCAATCACAATTGCCGAGGGTACACCGATGAGCAGCAACGCCACACTGTTCAGTATACAAACAATCACTGTTTCCAGCATCAGTCCCTGCATAAAGCTTTGTACTGCGGATTTGGTTTGGCTAAGGATTTCCGCTACCCGCAGGGAGTGTTTTTCAGAAAAGACCTGGAAAAGAAAATCCAGGATCAGGGGTTTGTAATACAGCAGCAGGAATACATACGTAGGAATCAGCAGTACAACGGAGATAAATGTAAGAACCGGGCCTACGGTGCTTTGGAGCATGTCGCCGCCGCCATCGGCCAGGCTTGCATTCAGTGCCGATACCTGCTTTTCTATGTTAAAACCAAATTTGGCTTTTGTCCATTCCTGCAATTGCACCAGCATTACCGCGAACTTTTGTTTGATCAGCGGCAGGCTGTCAAGAAAAACGCTCACTTGTGTAGACAGGAAATAAAACAGGCCTGCTATGACCAGTGTGGCGGCCAGCAGTGTAAGCAGGATGGCCGGTATCTTGGGCATGATGGCTTCCAGCTTTGTATATAACGGGTTCAGTAGAATGGCGGTCAGGATAGCAAAGACCACGGGTATGAGAATGCCCCCCAGAACATACAGGATGTAGATGGCGGCAATCAGGCCCACAAGGATGGCGGGTATCTTGATATAAATAGGATACTCTTTTTCTTTTTCAATGTCCGACATGGAAGAAGGTTGGACGGTAGATAGTACAAAACCGATACCACCATTTTGTTTCCTGGTTTCGGGAAGGGAAAAGAATAGTCCTCATTTTGCTCATTTTTAAAGAGCGGCTGATTGATTGTTGAAATGTTATTTAACAATGCAGCAAAAGTTGATGGCCCTATTTTTTGTATGCTCAAGATGGAAAAGCCAGAAGGCAATCAGAAAAAGCAAAAGAAGGGCTTTCATTCTATAACGTCCTATAACGTCATTTGGCTTTTGATTTTTGTTTTTTGGCAGATCACCTTGTATCAATTTTCTTAACACGTAACACAGAACGCTATGAAAAAACTTTTTTTACCCATTCTTTTCGCCATGTTGCTGCCCTTTTCGTACTCGTGCAGTACACTCCGCAATTATGTTTTAACCGAGCAGGATGCCGTAGCGGCGCTCCGGCAGATGCTGCAGATTGGTGCCAGGAGCGACCTGCAAGGTGCCTTTAGCAAGGATGCCGTGATGGCAACCATCTTTCCTGAATCGATCCGCAAAACATTGAACACATTGCAGCAACTGGGGCTTACCAATGAAGTAGACCGCTTTACCACCACCATGAGTACAGCGGCCGAACAAACCGCTACCCGGTCGGTGCCCATTCTGGTACAGGGCATTGGCAATATGTCGTTTACAGATGGGATCCGTATTGTAAAAAGCGGCGGTACGTCTGCTACGGATTACCTGCGCACAGCCATTGGCGCTGATCTGCGCCGGGAGATAAGACCTGTTATGGAGCAGGCCCTGAAAGAGTACAACCTGGTGGAACAATGGGACAACATCATCAAGCCGGCACGGGCACTTGTTGGCGACAGGTTGAATCTTGACCTGCCCACACTCATGGCAGGTTTGGTGAGCGAAAAAATGTTTCAGAAGCTGGAAGAAAAAGAACGGGAGATCCGCACATCGGCAACGGCAAGAACAACACCGTTGTTGCAAAAAGTATTTTCGCAAAACTGGCAGTAGCCTCCAACCCATTTTGAAAAAGGCCTTCAGCAGTGAAGGCCTTTTTTGTTTCTACCAGCAATTAAAGGTTATCGTTACCCTGTTTTCGGTTCCTTGTTAGCGCACATGAAACCCTTAGGCTATGAATGGCGTTACATTTGGCACATGAAGTTGAAACTTCCCCTTCCATTATGGACCATTGCAGCCCCGTTATTGGCATGGCTGCTTTATTTTTTAAAAGCAGCTGAAAGCAGCACTATCCTGGTGATTCTGCTCTCCCTGGCACTTATCGGGACGGTGATCACTGCCGTGCATCATGCCGAGGTTATTGCCCACCGCATTGGCGAACCTTATGGGACCCTGGTGCTGGCCATTGCCGTAACGGTAATAGAAGTTTCCCTCATTGTATCGCTCATGCTGAATGGTGGGGCCGAAACAGCTGCACTGGCAAGGGATACGGTGTTTGCTGCCATTATGATTATTCTTACCGGCATTGTAGGCATTTGCCTCCTGGCTGGTGGTTACCGGTACCGGGAGCAGCTTTTTGGCCAGCATGCCGTAAGTGCGGCGCTGGTAACGCTTACGGCCATTAGTGTGCTTACGCTGATTCTTCCCAACTATACAACTTCGGTTGCGGGGCCGGTATACAGCACCGGACAGCTGATTTTTGTAGCCATCGTATCGCTGGTGCTGTATGGTACATTTATTATGGTACAAACGATACGACACCGCGACTATTTTTTGCCGCCGGGTGCCGACGCAAACGAAGCAGCCCATGCCCGGCCACCCACCCGTAACGTAGCGCTTTTAAGTGCGTTGTTGCTGATGCTTTGCCTGGGTGCCGTGGTCTTGCTTGCCAAAACACTTTCGCCTGACATTGAGCGGGGGGTTGCCGGCATTGGTGCGCCCAAATCGCTGGTGGGCATTATTGTGGCGTTGGTGATTCTGATGCCCGAAGGGATGGCTGCCTTGCGGGCCGCCCGGAAAAACCGGTTGCAAACCAGCCTGAATCTTGCCCTTGGATCAGCCCTCGCCAGCATTGGTCTTACCATTCCCGCGGTGGCCATTGTTTCGGTTTTTACAGGATTGCCGGTTACCTTGGGTATCGATACCAAGTCCACCATGCTCCTGCTCCTTTCGCTGTTCACCATTATGCTTTCGTTTGGAACGGGCCGCACAACCATTTTACAGGGTGTTGTTTTGCTGGTGATCTTTGCCGTATACCTGTTTACAACCATCTTTCCCTGACAAACAATTTTCAGGACAAACATGGCAGGGATTATGCGCTGTTGTTATTTCTCAACCCGAACTATATTTACGCTTTAGAAGACGTTAACATGAACGAAAACGCAATTTTTGATGCCTGTCGGAACGGTGACCTTGCAACGGTAAAACAGATTCTTTCGGAAAATCCATCCATGGTGAACAGTCTTGATCCCAAAGGATTTACCCCTTTGATCCTGGCGGCTTATAACGATCAGCCGGAGATTGTTGACCTGCTGATCCGTTCCGGTGCTGATCTCAATATGCAGGATGCGGCTGGCAACACGGCACTGATGGGAATTGCATTTAAAGGATACAAAGACATTGCTAAAAAGCTGATTGATGCGGGTGCCGATGTTAATGTACGCAACAGCAATGGCGCACCGGCCCTGACGTTTGCTGCAACGTTTGGCCACCTGCAGATTGCCGAATGGCTGTTGCAGGGAGGTGCCGATATGACCTTGCGGGATAGCCGCGGGAAATCGCCCATTGACCATGCCGTAGTACAAGGCAACGAAGCCATGATTGAATTGTTTCAGCGGTATGCGCCACCCAAAACCGGCGCATGAAGAATTGTATAAAAACAATGAAAAGAAAATTCCTTTACAAAATTTTTCGTCAGCAGTTATATTGATTTTCTTTTAAACCGAATACTTTCTTTCTATAGAATCTTTATTCATCTGCCGGGGAAGAATCTATTTACGCATAGTGATCACTGAAAGCTGATTACGCCTAAAAAGCTGCATCCCACAGTTTAAGGAATCCTTTTCAAATCCTGCTTTTCCTTTTCACTTCTTTAACAGCATCCGCGGAGTTGGCCCTTAAAGTGGCACAGTTTTGTCATAAGAATAGGAGCAGAATGAAACCCTGTTTACTCATCGAAAAATTTGACTTATGAAAAAGATATTCTTTGCTGTCGGAACAGTTGTTATCATGGCCTCTTGTAGCCAGAACAATCCCCGTACAGAAACTGATACGTTAACGCTGAGACCGGCTGATACGGCAGGTCTGGCACAATTCCAGGCCTGGAAAGCGCAAAACGAGTTGGCTACTGCCCAGGCATTGCAGGCTCAGCAAATGGAAGCCCAACAACCGGTACGTGAAGTGATTCGTGAAAGAGTGGTATATGTGAATGAGCCGCGTACAACAACCCGCAGGTCAACCAGCACAGCCCGTCGTTCTTCATCGGGTAGCAATAGCGGTACCTATAGCTCAGGCAATACCGGTACGGCACAGCAACAAAAGAAAGGCTGGAGTAAAGCTGCAAAAGGTGCTGTAATTGGTGGTGCCGGTGGTGCCGTGGTAGGTGCGGTTGTCAATAAAAAGAACCGTGCTGCCGGTGCTGTGATTGGTGGTGTACTGGGTGGTGCCGTAGGTTATGGTATAGGCCGCTCGAAAGATAAAAAAGACGGCAGGTACTAACGTCAACAGGCAAGGTGAAAGAGAAGTATTTTCATCTCAATAAAATAATACGAAAGCGGAATGACCTTCATTCCGCTTTTTCTATTTGTGCCGGGAACAGCCGCATCCGGTAAGCGTTCATGGCAGTTTGTCCTAACTGGTTAATCAGTTTGTAATTGACCACAACGCCAACCACAGCGCCAATGCCAGGGATCAGCTGTGCCATTTTTGCGAGGTCAATATAGTCGCGGTATTCCTGTTGAAAAGGCCGCCAGTTGAACTGATTGATGTCGTCTGGCAGGGTATGTTTTTGAACGTCCCAATTGTGAATTTGCAGGTACACATTTCGGCGATGCTCCTGGCTGCTGAAGGCCAGTTGAAAAATGTGCAGGATGTACACCCGTTCTTTATAATCTTTCACATCAAATCCATAGAGTGAGGCGATGTCAAACAGCATTTTCAGCTTAATGCTTAAAAGAATGGGAAAGTCCGCTAAGCCCAGCAACAATCCGCCGGCACCCGTTATACCGCCTTCTGCGGCTGCCGTATGCCGGTAGTTCCTGATCAGCCGCTCCACAACTTCTTCGGTTTGTTGTAATGAGATAACAGCTGCCGGGCTTTTAGTGGTGTATTTGGCGCTGAACAGCACGCCGCGGATCATCTGTTTAAGGGTAACAGTAATGGCATTGTGCACTTTTTCGGGAATATAGCTGTTGATCTTTGTTTGTACGTTTTTAGAAAGCTTGTTCAGCAACGAAGGTTTCCGCTGCATTTTTTTCTGCCAGCGGCTTAATTCTTCGTATGCGTTTTGTTCGTAGGTCATAGAAGGTGAGTGGTGAGTGGTGAGTAGTCTGATTGATGGTATCATAAACAGAACCTGTATAGCAGTAAGCAACAGCCGAAGGATGTCATTACTCACCTTTGACCACTCACCACGCACAGGTTTATCTGCCGTCGCCATCCAGGAAATTGCCCAGCGGTCCCAGGAGGCTTCCTTCTTCTTTCCGGTTTACGGTGCCATAGGAAAGTATACGGCTGGCAAGGCGGCTCACTGGCAGCGATTGGATCCACACTTTACCCGGGCCACGCAGCACGGCAAAGAACAGGCCTTCGCCACCGAAGATGGTGTTCTTGATGCCACCCACAAACTGGATGTCGTAATCAACAGTCGATTGAAATGCCACGATACAACCGGTATCTATTTTTAAAACCTCTCCCGGCTGCAATTCCCGCTCCAGCACAAAGCCTCCCGCATGACAAAAGGCATAGCCATCGCCTTCGAGCTTTTGCATGATAAAGCCTTCACCGCCAAAAAGACCTGTGCCCAGCCTGCGCTGGAATTCAATACCAATGCTTACACCTTTAGCAGCACAGAGAAAAGCATCTTTCTGGCAAATAATCTTATGGCCCAGAGTAGCCAGGTTCAGCGGAACAATCTTTCCGGCATACGGCGCTGCGAAGTAAACTTTTCTTTTCCCATGTCCGGCATTGGAAAAGGCCGTCATAAACAGGCTTTCACCGGTGAGGATGCGTTTGCCCGCAGACATTAATTTCCCCAGGAAGCCGCCCGACTGCTGGCGGCTGCCATCGCCAAAGATGGTCTGCATCTGGATACCCTCATCCATCATCATAAAAGCGCCACTTTCAGCAATGGCGGTTTCTTCGGGGTCCAGTTCAATTTCTACGCACTGCATCTCTTCGCCGTAGATGCGGTAGTCAATTACGTGAGAGGTTCTATTGTAAAAACTCATTGTAAAAATTTTTTCGGAAGGTAATAAAACGGTGCAAGGCAGGAAGCTTCAGCGGCAAAATTTTAAGAAAGGTATGAAGCTGTCCATGCTTTTGTGCTAACTTGATGCATCCAAAAACAAAAACACATGAAGAAATTATTTACCGGACTGCTTTCGGCCACCCTGCTGGCGTCTGTTGCATTTGGCCAGGCAAAGCTGGTGGAGAAGGTAACCAAAAAAGGGACTGAACTGGTGATCCCGTATGAAAAGTATGTGTTGCCCAACGGCCTTACGGTAATTGTGCACGAAGATCATAGCGATCCCGTTGTGCATGTGGATGTAACCTATCATGTGGGTTCAGCCCGCGAAGAGATTGGCAAATCGGGGTTTGCCCACTTCTTCGAGCACATGATGTTCCAGGGTAGCGATAATGTTGGCGATGAGCAGCACTTTAAGATCGTCACCGATGCCGGTGGAACACTGAACGGCACCACTAACCGCGACCGCACCAACTATTTTGAAACGGTGCCGGCAAACCAGTTGGAAAAAGCCCTTTGGCTGGAAGCCGACCGCATGGGTTTTTTGCTGGATGCTGTAACGCAGAAAAAATTTGAGGTGCAGCGGGCCACGGTAAAAAATGAACGCGGACAGAATTACGACAACCGTCCTTACGGGCTGCAAGGCGAGTACATGGCCAAGAACCTGTATCCTTACGGCCATCCTTATTCGTGGTTAACGATCGGCTACCTGGAAGACCTGAACCGCAGCGATGTGGATGATCTGAAGAATTTTTTCCTCCGCTGGTATGGTCCCAACAACGCCACGTTAACCATTGGTGGTGATGTGAACACTGCTGCTGTGTTGAAGCTGGTGCAAAAATATTTTGGCTCCATCCCAAGCGGTCCCAAAGTAGAGCCGATGAAACCGGCGCCGGTGATGCTTGACAAAACACGTTATGTAAGTTATGTTGATAACTATGCCCGTGCTTCACAACTGCGCATCACGTATCCAACAGTGGAAGATTACCATCCCGACGGACCGGCGCTTTCCCTGTTGGCCCAGGTGCTGGGTGGTGGTTTTAGCGGTGGCCGCGGCGGTGGCGGTAGTGCCAACCGCAATTCCATTTTTTATCAAACCATGATCAAGCCGCAAAAAGCCCTGCAGGCAAGTGCCAGCAGCCAGGCTTCGGAACTGGCGGGTGAGTTTACCATTACGGTAACACCATTCCCCGAAAGTAGCCTTGCCGATATGGAAAAGCTGGTAGCCGAAGCGTTTGCCGTATTTGAGAGGCGGGGTGTGACGGACGAAGATGTGGAGAAATTTAAAACAGGGTTTGAAGCGAGTACGCTCAACCGGCTGGCAAGTGTATCGGGTAAAGTCAGCACACTGGCGGCTTTCCAGACCTTTACCGGCAATCCCAACATGCTGAAAAAGCTACTGGACAGGTACAGCAAGTTGACGAAGGAAGATGTGATGCGGGTGTATAATCAATACATCAAAGCCAAACCGCGGGTGGTGCTGAGCACACTGGCCAAAGGACAGGAAGCACTGGTGGCTGCACCGGATAATTATACGATTGATTCATCTAACTACAAGGCCCCGGATTATGGTTATGCAGGGCTGAAATATGTAAAGGCCAAAGACAATTTTGACCGCAGTAAAATTCCGGGCAACGGTCCCAACCCTACGGTAAAGGTGCCTTCTTTCTGGCGCAAAGACCTGCCCAGCGGTATCAAAATGATTGGAACACAAAACAGCGAAATTCCGGTGGTAACGGTATCCATTTCCATTCCGGGTGGTCATTTGCTGCAGGCGTCTGATTTAGCCAAAGCCGGTCTGGCTTCTTTCTTTGCCCGGATGATGAACGAAGACACCAAGAACTACACCGCTGAACAATTCTCCGAAGAACTGCAAAAGTTAGGAAGCTCCATCAGTGTTGGCAGTAGCACCGATGCCATTACCATCAATGTGCAGTCCCTGAAAAAGAACCTGGATAAAACACTGGCGCTGGTAGAAGAGCGGTTGTTCCATCCAAAGTTTACTGAAGAATCATTCAAGCGTTTGCACCGCCAGTCGATGGAAGGTTTCAAACAAGCCAAGTCGCAGCCATCGGCAGTTGCCAGCGCTGTTTTTGCCAAGCTGAATTATGGTTCTAACCACATCCTGGGTATAAGTGAAAGCGGCACTGAAAAAACGGTTGCCAACATTACCCTGCAGGATATCGAGAACTATTACAACAACTACATGACTTCCATGGGAACCCAGGTAGTGGTGGTAGGCGATGTTACGCAGGCAGAGATTCTTCCCAAACTTTCTTTTCTTGATAAACTGCCCAAAAAGAAAGTTGTGTTACCAAAAGTAGACGCTACACCCAAGGTAGAAAAAACCACCGTGTATATGGTGGATGTTCCCAAAGCAGCCCAATCAGAGTTTCGTGTAGGATATGCTACCGGCCTGAAATACGATGCAACAGGAGATTATTACAAGTCATACTTAGCAAACTTCCCGCTGGGTGGCGGATTCAACAGCCGTATCAACCTCAACCTGCGAGAAGACAAGGGCTGGACCTATGGTGCCAGGAGCGGTTTTGCCGGCGATGAATATTCGGGTGAGTTCAGCTTCAGCTCCGGGATAAAAGCTGATGCAACCGACAGCGCACTGGTAGAGGTAATGAAAGAGATCAGGAACTATACGGTAAATGGTCCAACCGAAGAGGAAGTGGACTTTATGAAAAATGCCATCGGCCAGCGTGATGCGTTAGCGTATGAAACTGGGGTACAAAAAGCAGCTTTTATTCGTCGTATACTGGATTACAATCTGCCTGCTGATTATGTGGAGCAGCAAGCCAAAATCCTGCGCAGCATGACCGCAGCGCAAATGAAAGCGGTAGCGCAAAAATACCTGCACCCCGATAAGATGAACATCCTGTTGGTGGGTGATAAAAAGAAGATCATGGACAGTGTAAAAAAACTGGGTTATGATATTGTGGAGCTGGATGCAGATGGCAACCTGGCAAACAAACAGGTGTTCTAAAACCAGTTTACAATAAACGGCAGAGATCCCGCCCTATAGCGGGATCTTTTTTTGTGCCCTTTGGCAACAAATATGCAGTGAACAGAGAAAAGGCCGGATATGAGTTTAGGTGATGACCTGTTGAAAAAGATCAATAAAAAATTTGAACCTTCTGCAAACATACCCCTGCGGTACAGGAGCTATGACCTGGTGCTGATCACCGACAAGGAAGGCAACGCCGTGCAGCTTTTTATGGGAAAGGCCAATGAGGCCGGAGTTATCAAAGGCGACCGTTATGCACGAACCCTGAAATACGACCGCGAAGGCCACCTCATCAAAGACCATTGGGAGCGGAAAGGCAAAGCGAGCTGATACAGGTGCGGTATGAATGGCACCATTTTGCGTACTGTTATAAGAAAATAGTGAGTTATGATAATACCATTTATAGCTTTTTTGGTTGTGTTGATTTTGGTGATCAGGTTTTTAGTGTTGGCAAATAAAAAGAAAAGCCATGGCGATGATCTCGGTGACAGCCGGGCCGGAGCATAGGTAATGATTGACACATAATGGCAAGCGCAAAAGATCTTTCAAGTTCAAAGTTGATATACAGATCCGTTTCGTTTAAGCAGGGTTTAGTTTCCAGCATAGCTGATCTTCGTTTTGCGTTTGCCATTTCTTGCCCTTAACTTCTTTTCTTTTGCTGATGTAGGCCTAATACGAGCAGCAAACCTGTACCGAGAATGGCAAACACAATAGGTTTTTTATTTGTTGTTTGCTTTTGCTGGGCAGCAGACGTTATGTACGATGCTTCTGCCGGAACGTTCCCCTCTTCTGTTGCAGCAAGGTCCCAATCGGTGTGTGTTTTCCCCGTTAGGTATTCCAGCATCTCAAGCTCATTTTGCCGCCGTTCTTTTAATTCTTTTACGTATAGTTTCCCTCTTTTGCAATCTAGGTCGCCTTTGGCGGGATGTGTGACAATGTAGCGGGCTTGAAAGTTTTCCGTATTTGGCGTGACCTGGAAAATTAGATCCTGTGGGAACGATGTGCGGTTATACCGAACGTGTAAACGGGTAAAGAAAACATCATCGTTTTCAATATCTTTTTTACCCGCTTTGGCCGTGTTCATCCACCAGACGCCGGCTTGCACCAGGTCTTGTTGCGAAGGGGCTTCGGCTACGCAGGGATCACACTGTAAAAAGTTCTTCGGGCTTACATCCCAGGCATATTCCAGCATGGCTACCGACTTTCCTTCACGCTGCCATTGATGCTGAAAAAGATTGCTGTAAAAGCTGCTGAAATTGTTCTTCACAAACAGCGGAATATTTTTCCCTGTGGGCACTTCCACGGTTCGGTAGTTGATGCATTCGATTCTTCCTTTCCTGGAAAAACCGTACACGATCATGTCCTGATCGCCATCGGCATTGGCCATTCCCAGCCGGATGGGCAACATAAATTTGGGTGAAGTAAATCGAATCTGAATGGGGCGAAGATAATTTCCACCCAGGCGTTTCATTTCCGCTTCATTTACTTTCACCACAAAAAATTTCAGGTTGCTCCGGATGTAAGGCTCCAGCACATCGTTGGCACCTTTGGGAATCTTGTAACCGTTTTCATCCAGCCACAGTTTAAGTCCCTGTGATTCTTTTGCACTCAGAATCAAAATATCGTATTCACCCACGAGGTACCTGGCTTCGATAGTGACTTTGCGCCGGGCCTCTTCCCTTTGTGCCGTTGGTGCCGTAGCTTGAGCCTTCATCTCCAGTGCACTGTCCATCACTTCGTATTGCCTGGTATCGCAGGGATTCTCGTCATAATACTCCACTAGTCGTGGCTGACTGTAATCATTTAACGTTTTAAAAATAGATTGATCCACTACGTTGATATCGCTCTTCTGCAACACCACCGGTACCGGTACTACCATGGCAAAATCTTTCAAAGCTCCTTTGAAATCGTTGTACATCGTAATGACGTTTTCATTGCCATCGCGGACAAGAATCACCTGCGAGGTTTTGTTCTTCAGTGTGCCATCGGCCTTGCTTACATAAAAGCCGCAAAAGGCAATGGCCTCATAAGTGATGATGCAGAGAAGAAAAAGGGAAGCCAAAATCTTTCTGGAGACCGGATGCGTGAAAGGTTGCCAAAAAGGAAAAGCTGCGGGTTTTGTTTTCTCCCACTCGAACCGGTTTCCTTTGAAAAGGTGATCAAGGAGGGGAACCAGCGGTGCGGCGCTTACCAATACCCAGATAGCCGTATTGTACTGCCATTTGAAAACTGACAAATAAAATGAAATAGCTGCGATGAGTACAGCCCACACAATTCTTGCAAAGGGGTGATCGGGGGAGGTCTTGGGATCGGAGATCATGAAAAAAGAAAACAGGAGCAGGCTTCCCGTGCTCACGGCATGGATAAAATGATCAAGCGGCCAACCCAGGTAAACCACCTGCCGCCAGTACAGTAGTCCGACAAACGTGAGCAGAAAAGCAAGGCTTACATCCAGCTTTTGCACACGGGTAACCACAATGGTTCCCAGTGTCGTCACAAAGAAAAAGATCACTGTATTGCTGCCCCATTGCGCCGGAGAAAGCCAGGCATTGTTTGTCATAACCAAGGTGGCTACAATACCAAAGGCTGATGGATTGAAAATATGCTTTTGCCGGTAACGGAAAAGATATTTGGATATAACCGTTAAAAACGCCGCCAGCAGGCTTATCGTCCATGCATTCGTTTTTAGCAACAAGCAAAGGCTCAGGGCGCTGATCAGCACACTAAAACCCCAGCGACTAAAGCCGTTGTTGCCTGTGAGGGGAAGAAGGGTTCGCTGGCGGAGCGATTCAAACACAAAGCTGAAAATGAGACAGCCGGTAAGGGAGATGGCATAATGCAGCCAGTCGGCTTGCCATTGAAGATAAAGCAGGCCATAAAATAGAAAAATGGCTTGAAAGATCACCTGGAAATAGCGGGGATCCGGTGCAGAAGATAGCTTTTGCATGGCAGGTCAGTTTTTCCTAGGATGGCAGACCTGCGCCGATTACACACAAAAAGTGAAAATAATTTTGGAAGGATGCGCACAGAGGTACGAAGGGAAAGAGGCCTCGCAACGTTTTCTGTATAGCTTTTTATTCCCAAACTATGATTTGTGAACCCCTTTTGTTCGTACGATATTATTTCCTTCGAAACAAATATGGGGTACAAAAAGGGACATACCACGGTATGTCCCAACAGAAACTGTTTCATGTTGATTATCGTTTGATCTCGCTTTCGTAAACCGCGATCCATTCGTCCGGTGTCACTTTTTGCATTAGTTCGCCAATCAATCCATACGGAATCTGCTCGGGCTTTTTAAACCGGATGCAGCTTTTACCCATATCCAGCTTCGATTTACTGTGTTTGGGGTATTCATCCTGGAACCATTGTAACAGGCTGGGCATTGCCGTTAGCCCCATGTGGTAAAGTGCAATAAAGTTTTTTTGCGAAGCAAGGCTTACAAACGGCAAGGGTTGTTGGGGATCGCAATGATAACCTGCGGGATACCTGCTGTGTGGCACTGCATAGCCCAGCATACCATATCCCATGCCTTCGCTGAAGCCTTCAGGAAGGTTTTTTACAATGGTGTCACGCAATTGGCTGACAGGTGATTTGCGGTCAGCCGGCAGGGTGTCAATGTATTCCTGCGCCGAAGTAGCTGTTGGCGTCATAAGCAGGGGTTGAGAAGGAAAAGTCAAAAATAAAAAAGAAGGCGCCGTTTTTCAGGATACGCCTTTTGCATTTTTATTTTTGACTTTTGAATGTATTAGTAGCGTCTATCTTTATCACCACTGTTATAGCCTCCACCATAACCGCCGCCGCCTTTATTGCCGCCGTAGCCTCCGCCACCACCTTTGTTGTAGCCGCCACCGCCGCCATAACCACCACCACCACGATTTCCTCCGCCGTAACCACCGCCACCACGGTTGCCACCATAGCCGCCGCTGCTGCCACCACCACGGTAACCACCGCCACCGCCGGAACCACCACGGTTTTCTTCCGCTTTTTTCACCACCAGTTGTTTTTTACCAAAGGCAATGTCTTTCAGGTGTTCAATGGCATCCAGCGCATCCTGTTCATTCTGCATTTCTACAAAACCAAAACCGCGGCTTTTGCCGGTTTCTTTATCCAGCGTCACTTTAGCGGAAACAAGAGGACCAAATTTTTCGAAAATCTCCACTAATTCATCGTCATACAAATCATAGGGAAGACCAGCAACAAAAAGTTTCATAATCAAAATTGAACTTTAAAAGTACAAAACTTCTCCAACCGTAAAAGTTTAAGAATGCCTTTTAACGGAATTGAAGAAAAATTTCAAGCGGGAGTTTGTTTTCAATCAAAGAAAATAAAAGAAAGCCCGGCGGCACCGGGCTTTCAAGATTGTTTACTTCATTAAGGGTTGGTACCTGTTGAACCAAACGTTGTACCGGTACCGCCACCCGGACCTGTGTGGCCGGTATTGCCTACAATGGTTGTTCGCCGGTCATCATCTCTGCGTTTACGTCCCAGCAAGCCCAATAAACCTGCTAAACCCAACAGGCCCCACATGCCGCCATCGCCGTCATCTTCGTTGTCGCCCATGGCTGCATTGTCGTCCTCATCGGTTAGCTTGTCATCATCCTTATCATCTTTGTCTCTGTCGTTCTGCTCTGTTCTGTCACGATCCCTATCATTGTCATCATTCTGGGCAAAGGCCGGCACACCAATTACCAGTGCAAAGCCAAGAAGCCACATGCTCATCAGTCTTTTGATTTTTTCCATATTTGAAGGTTTTATAGGGGAAGAATTACAATCTTTATACCATATGAACATAGTGAAGAACAACATCATTGAAGGGGCCGATGGAAAACCCATCCTGCTGGATATCCTTTATGAGGCGGAAAGCCGAAGCCGGTGGTGATCTATGCCCATGGCACTGGGCAGCCTTCGACCTGATTGCGGCGCAGTTTGTAAAAGCGGGTTTTTGTTTTATCAAGTTCAATTTTTCACACGGCGGCACTTCCCCGCAAAGTCCAGAGGATTTCGTGGACCTGGAAGCTTACGGCAATAACAATTATACAAAAGAGCTTTTCGATCTGCAGGCGGTGATCAACTGGACGCTGGATGTGAGCAATCCGCACCGGGCTGCTATCGATCCTTCACAACTGTATCTGGTTGGTCACAGTCGCGGCGGCGGAGTGGTGTTGCTGAAAGCGGCGGAAGACATCCGGGTAAAGGCTGTTGCCACCTGGGCTTCTGTTTCGCAGAGCAAAACACCGTGGGGAGGCTGGCCGCAGGAAAGATTAGAACGATGGAAAGAAACCGGTGTGGAATTTTACACCAACAGTCGAACAAAGCAGCAAATGCCGCTGTACTACCAGCTGTACGAAGATTACCAGGCCAACGGTGAGCGCCTTGATATCATCAGTGCCGTAAAACGCCTGTCCATCCCGCTGTTGATCTGCCACGGCACCAACGACGAAGCGGTGCCGGTGTCGAATGCATATGGCTTAAAAGAAGTGGCGCAAAACGCCGAACTTTTCCTGTTGCCATCCGATCATGTATTTGGCAGAAAACATCCATGGGCTGAAGCACAACTGCCGGAAGCAACGCAGGCAGTTGTAGACAAAACGATTGAATTTTTTCAGGCCGTTTCCTTCACCGCAGTTGTTTAACGTTCAATTGTTTCAGAAAATGAATTGTTGAACTGCTTTTGCCGGTTGTACCACGGCTTATGAATTGCATACATTCCGGCAAATCGTATGTTCTGAAAACAAAAGCATCGCAAACAGGTCTTATACTGCTGTTCCTATGGTTTGTTTTGGCCGCGCAGGCAAAGGCGCAGGATGTACCTGTCCAGGGACAGAAACGTATTTTTTTTCCGCACCCTATGGATCGTAGCTGGCAGCATTCCATTGGCTTTATCGCCACTACCATGAACCAGGATATCACGGAAGAAGCCCATTTTCGCTTACCGGCAATCGACTGGCATGTGCTGCGCAAACTGGGTGGCAAATTTTACCTTGATGGCCGTGTGAACGTGCAGGTTTTGCAAAACCTGGTTTCGCTGGGGCCACGTTGGGCTACACAAGTAAGTGACCGCATTTCCATGTCCCTAGGCAACGATGTGGCCTACTGGTTTGGCCGTATCAACATTGCCGGCATCCGCACCCGCGGACATGGTTTGCAGAATTACCCCAACATATCTGTTGGCTATCGCTTCAACAAACAAATCCTGCTGACACTTCGGGCCGAATCGATCATGAACCTGAACGTACGCACCTATGCCGGCGAAACAGAGGTGGAATCGACGTACAAGCTTTTCAGCGGATCGGCCTACAGTGTTTTCCTGGAGCAGCCCTTTGCCGGCAACAAAAGCATGACACTGGGTTTCCGGGCTATGTACACCAATTACCTCTGGCAAACCTGGACACTTTTTGAGAACTATGACCGTAACCTCTTTTTCCCACAAATCATTGTTGGCCTGATCTTATGAAACACATTGCCTTTTTATTGCTGTTTTGCCTGTTTCTTCTTTCCTGCCGGAGAGATTTCAGCGCACCTGTTCCCAATGCAGACTGGGACCTGTTTTTTTCTGCGGCTACAAGGCCCCTGACTTCATTGGCTTTCCAAAAAATGGATGGCGTATATGCCGTAGAAGAAGGCGCAGGAGCCTTTGGCGAACTGGCACCGGCAAAATGGAGTTACACAGTTACCGGACAGGATACAACGTTTCATCTTTCTTTTTTCTTTGGTGTGGACGCGGCCTACATGATCTGCGAAGGAAAGAGACTCGACAGCACCATTTTACTGAACGGTTATTGGCGCCGGCTGGTAGGTACGCAGACAGGCAAGGTTCAATTGACCATTCCAAAAGACAGTGGTGCGGCCTTTCTTCTCCGTCCTGAATTAACGCCAGGCAACGATATTTACATTACCGGGGTATACGGCAATGGAAATGCAACTCCCGACTTCCCGCTTCGCTTCCGGTTTACACGGCCCATTATCAGGGCATCAATGTTTGAAATATTGGCGCACAGGGGCGGGGGCCGCACGGCCGATCTGCTGCCTGCTTCTGAAAACTCTGTGGAGATGCTCCGGCTGGCTTCCCGCTTTGGCGCTACAGGCGTTGAGATTGATGTGCAACTGACCAAAGATGAGGTGCCGGTTCTTTTTCACGATGCCACTTTGAATGAAAGAGTTGTACAAAAAAGTGGCCTCCTCGGGCCTGTAAAAGATTATACGTTCGACCAGCTTTCAACGCTTGTACGCCTGACGAATGGCGAACGCATTCCAACCCTTCGGCAAGCGCTGGAAACCATCGTGTACCAAACGCCGTTGGATTTTGTATGGCTCGATACCAAGTATAACGGTAACATGCAAGTGCTGCGAGACCTGCAGGCCGAGTACCTGCAAAAAGCGGCTGCCATTAACCGGCGGATTGAGATTGTTATCGGCATTCCGGATAAAGAAGTGATGGCCAATTTTAAAAAGCTGCCGGATTACCAAAGCATTCCATCCATTGTGGAATATTCCGAGACTGAGGCTGAAGCCATCAATGCCCGCATCTGGGCACCCCAATGGACGCTGGGTCTGCAGGATGCAGCCGTGGACCGGCAACAGGCACAGGGCCGGCGGGTATTTACCTGGACAATGGACATACAAAAAAACATTTCGCAATACATCAATGAAGGAAAGTTCAATGGCATTTTGTCCAACTATCCTTCGCTCATAGCTTATACCTATTATGCGCGGCAATAAATATTTCTTCATTTTGCTTTTCAGCTTGCTGGCAGGAAGCCATTCCTATGGACAGGAGGAAGAATTCAGTTCGCAACCTACCAAACGGGCTCAGTACGCCTGGGTGGTGTACGGCGGCGGCGGTCCCGGCTATTATGTTTCAAACAGCGGGGCACCGCAATACCTGTCCCGGAAAATCTCCAACCTGAGTCATGTAGCCTCTTTTCGCCTGATGTGGCATCCCGATCATTTGTTAAAAGTTGGCGTGGAAACAGGACATCTAACCTTCTATACCTACAGCTTCCGCGACTCCGTTGACAGAGAAGGTGTGGTAAAATTGAAAGCAATTCCCGTTTTGGTAGTGTGGAATATGGCCGTTACCAAGAGGTTAAATTTGTTTGCAGGTTCCGGCGTTTATTTTTTACGTACTAACTTAGATTACCGGGGCACAACAACATCGAAGAAAACAAGCATCGGTTGGATGGCAGCGGCCTCTTACATATACCCGCTATCAACCACCGTAGGATTGGGATCAGAAGTTAAATGGATGAACGCTTCCGAAACGTCGAATGGCATTCTTTCCCTGCAGCTACAGCTTGTATGGAAATTTTTAAACTGGTAAACTGACCTCTATCCTATATGTGTAAATTCATCCTGCTCCTCGGTTTTGCATGCCTTCATTTTGTTGCCAAAAGTCAAACGCCTTTCAACGGCGATACAACATTGCTTGCTTTTGCATCCGACACGCAAAAACCCATGTGGGTAGAAACGCTCTTCCTGAAAAGCAACAACAACCGCCAGGCTACCAAAAAAATCTTCAATGAATTTGCGGAATTAAAACCCAGGGCGCTGTTCCTGCTGGGCGATGTGGTGAACCTTGGCTACAGCAACAAGCAATGGAAAGATATGGGCACCTACCTGAAAACCCTGCGTGACCAGGGTATATCTGTGCATGCTGCGCTGGGTAACCATGAAGTAATGGGACAGGCCAAAAAGGGGGAAATGAAATTCCAGACCTATTTCCCCGACCATGTACGTACCGGTTATGTAAAGGTGGTGGATTCGGTTGCGGTCGTTCTGCTCAACTCCAACTTTGGTAAACTGACCGAAGCCGAGAACAAGGCGCAGGTGGCCTGGTACCAGCAAACTTTAACCAATCTCGATAACGATCCCTCTGTATTGTATATCATTTCAGGTTGTCACCATTCACCGTTTACCAACAGTAAAATCGTTGGCTGCTCAAAAGATGTGGAGCAAAAATTTGTAGAACCCTTTCTCGCATCTGCCAAGAGCCGGCTGTTTCTCTCCGGTCATTCGCACAACTTTGAACATTACCAGGTAAAGGGAAAAGATTTTATGGTGATTGGCGGTGGCGGTGGATTGCATCAGCCCCTGAAAACCGGTGCGGATTGCTTACCCGATGTGGCATCTGATTACAAGCCGGAGTTTCATTACCTCACCGTGAAGCGTTGCGCCGAAGGATTGCAGATCAAATCCTATGAACTGCGAAAAGATTTTACCGCGTTCGAAGAAGGGCGGCACATGATCCTCCTGGATGAAAGAAGACCCGTTTCAACGTATGTATCCGCGAATTGATGCTGTAAAGAATGAATAGGCAAAAGAGCAACGGTCGTTGCTCTTTTTTGTTTGGAAGCTCTGCGGTCTGTTTATTGCTTAGCTGCTTTTATCATGGTCTTGCTAAAAATTGCTCTGCGCCTTGTTTGTGCACTTTTTCTCCCAAGCATTTTTCTTTCCTGCCAGCAATTGTTTGATGCACCGGTTCCGAATTTATACTGGGATCAATTTGAAGCGGCTTCGGCGCAGCCACTTTCGCCTGCCGACTGCCAAAAGCTGGAAGGTGTGTACCAGGTGTTGATTGCGGATGATGATTTTGGTGATTCGGCTGTGGTAAAATGGACTTACGATATCAATGGCGCCGATACCAGTCATTATCTTTCTGTCTTCTGCCAGGAAGCCGTACGGTATTTTATTTTGCAAGGCAAGTCCTCTGGTGATTCTGTTCTGCTCAATGGCTACTGGCGCAATGTGGAGAACACCAAAACGGGCAAAGCACGGTTTGTGATCAGCAACAGGCGAACGGTCTTTGGTTCACATGATTCTACAACTTCACCTGCGCCCATGCTGGTGCGTGGCCATTACGGCATGTTTGAGGCCGACCCGGAAAAAGAAATCAATTTTCACTATGCACGACACTTAACAAGCGATAGTTCTTTCCTGGTAATTGCCCACCGCGGCGGCGGCCGGAATAACGATCTTTTGCCGGCTTCGGAAAATTCTTTGGAAATGATTCACCTGGCCTCCCGGTTAGGCGCAAACGGGGTTGAAATCGATGTGCAACTCACCAAAGACAGTGTACCTGTACTGTATCACGACACAAGGTTGAACGACCGCCTGACAAAAGGTCCCGGCATTCGCGGCGAGCTTTCATTATACACCTATGAAGAGCTAACCAAAGATGTCACGCTGAAACGGGGCGGCCGTATTCCTACGCTCCAGGATGCGTTGCACACCGTAGTGTACAATACGCCGCTCCGGTTTGTATGGCTCGATTGCAAGGGTGAGTCTACCCTGCGCCGCATACAGATCCTCCAGGAGGGATTCCTGCAAAAGGCAAAAGCTGCCGGCAGACAGGTGGAGATCGTGATTGGCATACCCGATGAGGAGCAGTACCATCATTTTCTTCGCCTGCCACGGCATTCATCTATACCCTCTCTCTGTGAGCTGGACCAGGAAAAAGCAAAACGAATGGGAGCGGAAATATGGGCGACCACGTGGATCAAAGGACTGCAAAGTGAAGAAGTGGCGGATGCTCACCGGAAAGGCATGCGGGCCTTGACATTTACCATGGATGTGCCTCTTGCCATCCGGGAGTTTATGCAGGATGGGCAATTTGATGGGATCGTCACCAACCGTCCTTCGGCAGTTGCATTTCATCATTACACCCGTCCATAAGGGGTGGTTGGTACAGTATTTACCGTACTGCCAAAAACAGCAATGCAACGTGATTGAAGAACAATCAATTTTCCAGGAGTTACATTCCACATCAGAAAACGTTTTGGCCTTTGCATCCGATACGCAGGCACCTATGCTGGTGGAAACCATCCTGCTGAAACCGCATCGAAACCGCAAAGCAACCGAGTTGTTGTTTGCCGATGTGCTGGTGCGTCAGCCGGCTGCATTTTTCCTGTTGGGCGATGTGGTGAACCTTGGCTACAGCGACCGGCAGTGGCGGCCGATTGACCGTTACCTGGAAGCATTGCGAAATGGTAATGTACCGGTGCATGCTATTTTGGGAAACCACGAAGTGATGGGGCGGCCAAGGGAAGGCATCCGTAAGTTTCAGGAGCGTTTTCAGGACCACCAACCTACCGGTTATATGGTGAAGTACGATGCGGTAGCCGTAGTGCTGGTAAATTCCAATTTCAGGGCGCTGACGCCGGAAGAAGATAAAAAACAGGTTGCCTGGTTTGAAAAGACGCTGGAAGAACTTGACGCCGATACGGAGATACATGCAGTGATCATTGGTTGCCACCATTCGCCCTTTACCAATAGCCGTATTGTAAAACCGTCCAAAGAAGTAGAGCTGAAATTTGTGCCGCCATTTCTTTCGTCCCGCAAGGCGTTGCTGTTTCTTTCCGGGCACTGCCATGCGTTTGAGCACTACAAAGTCAAAGGCAAGGATTTCCTGGTGATTGGTGGCGGTGGCGGCCTGCGGCAACCGCTGCGACAGGGGTTGGGTACATTGGCTGATCTTTCTCCGGAGTATAAGCCCATGTTCCACTACATTACGGTAAAAGGTTTTGGTGAGAGCCTTGGCGTCACCTCGTATCATATAAAGAAAGACTTCAGTGGCTTTGAAGAAGGAATTAAGCTGGATGTGAAAAAGGGATAAGAACAAACATTCAGCAGATAAAATTTTATTTAGCCAGGCTTACCTTTCCATTATAAATACTGCTGATGAACAAAGAAGTCATTCTTGCCGAATGGCAACAAATAACGGATCGGTTGTTGACGTTGATCCTCTCTTTTTCACCGGAAACGTTCAATCAAAAAGCAACAGAAGCCAGCTGGTCGCCGGCGCAAATAGCAGAACACCTGTGGAAGGTAGATCTGTCTACAGCGCAGGCATTGAAGAGTGAAACGATTCCTACCAATCGTTCTCCTGATCAGAAAATTGCACTGATCAAAGAGGCCATGGATAGCGATACCAAACGGATTGCACCGGAAATGGTGAAACCATCTGGTATGGAGTATGAACCGCGAGTGATTGCAAGAAAAATCAGTGAGCAGCGGGAGGTGGTAAAAGGGATGATCATCGCCCTGGACCTGACAGAAGCCTGCAGGGTTTACAAGCATCCTTCATTAGGAACCATGACAAGGCTGGAATGGGTTTATTTTGATATTTACCATGCAGAGCGGCACATGCGGCAGATGCAGGGTTTGCAAAACAAAACGACTGAAGCGTAGTGCTGAACAGTGTGTATGATCAATCCAGGATTATAAAAAAACAATCCCGCTAATCGAGCGGGATTGTTTTTATTCAAATATCCATTAAGTTATTGCTTCAGCGTTGTCTCAAACAATTTAAAGATCCGCTTGTATTCATCCGTCCAGCTGCTGGGCTCCACAAAGGCATGGTCTTCCAGGGGGTAAACCGCCAGTTCCCAGTTTTCTTTTCCCAACTCTATCAATCGCTGCGTCAGCCGAACAATATCCTGGAAATGCACATTCACATCAATCATGCCATGGCACATCAGCAGGTGACCTTTTAATCCTTCGGCATAATAAATGGGTGAGCTTCTCCGATAGGCCAGGCTGTCGTTATACGGTTCGTTCAAAATATTGGAGGTGTAGCCATGGTTATAATGTGCCCAATCTGTAACCGAACGCAGGGCCGCCCCCGATTTGAATACATCCGGTTGGGTGAACAATGCCATCAGGGTAATAAAACCGCCATACGAACCGCCATAGATGCCGATGTTCTTCGGATTCATGCCATGTTTTTCTACCAGGTACTTCACGCCATCTACCTGGTCGGACAGGTCTTTCCCACCCATGTGGCGATAGATGCCGGTGCGCCAGTCGCGGCCATAGCCGGCACTGCCGCGGTAGTCAATATCCAGCACTGTATAGCCATTGTCGGCCAGCAGGTTGTGAAACATGTATTCACGCTGGTAAGTGCTCCACCATTTGTGCACGTTTTGCAGGTAACCGGCACCGTGAACAAAAACAACGGCCGGCTTTGAAGGGTGCGCATTCGCCGGTTTGTATAACCGGGCATACACCGTTGCGCCATCCTGCGCCGTAAAGGTGACGATCTCCGGGTCACGCCAGGGGTAAGACTTGAATTCAGCAGATTGTGCCAATGTGGTTACCTGCTGTGCATTGGCACCGGGTTTTGCCTCCTGCAGAAACAACTCCCAGGGTTTGTTGGAATATGAATAACGAACAGCCATCCACTTTTCATCCGGGGAAAGTGTAAAATCATTGTTGCCGCTTTGCGAAGTGAGGCGTTCCATCTTGCCACCAGCCACCGGCATGCGGTAGGCCTGCACATCGCCGGGATGTTGTTCATTGGTGTTGAAGTAAAGCATTTTTCTATCCTTCGATAATTGGAGGTTGGAGACTTCAAACTTGCCGCTGGTCAATTGGGTTTTTTCACCACTTGTCAGATTGGCCTTGTAGATGTGTGAGTAGCCGGTTTTTTCACTTTGGTAGAGGATAGTATTGTTATCGAGCCAGAAAATACGGGCAGGGAAATCACCCACACCCGGACCTGCGACCCAGGCTTCGTCCCGCTGACGATCGATGGTTTTGTAATTACCAGTTGCCGGATCCAGCAAAACAAGCCAGCGGTCTTTATTGTCGGTGGAGCGAATATCCACAACTGCAGCCGTACCGGCATCATTCCATTCTACGCTGCGAAAACTAACCGTCCTGTTTGTTGCTTTCTTATTGGCCGTATCTTTTTTGGGATAATCCTTTACAAAATCGGGTTGATCGGTGATGCCGGGAAGCGCAGCCGTTTTCACTGCAAGCACTGTGTCTTTTTCGCGGTCGAAAACGTACAATTCCGTGGAAGATGCCGGTGCGCCTACTTTTGTTCTGCCGTTGATATCGGTGGTAAAACCGGTTTCGGTAACATAGTTCGGAATGATGGTGTTTTTGGCGCCGGTAGCCTGTTTGCTAAGGCGATACACCACATAGCGTCCGTCTGCAGAAACCATAGGAGCAAAAAGGTTTTTATCCTCAAGATAGATGGTGCGAAGCTCTTTTGGCCGCAGGCGTTTGTTGACCGCTTCTGTGCTGTCCCGCTTCTGTTTACGTTCCCGCACCACTTCCGAAAGGGCAATGGCATCCTGCTGCAGCCATCTTTCCTGTATGTTTTGCACCGCTTCCCGTGGCGCATTGCCGCGCTGGAAATTGGTAAGCTGTGTGGTAAGGCCTGTGGCAATATCCCAGGCGTACAGGTTCTGCGACCGGTTATATACCACTTTTGTATCATTCTCAATAAATTGGGGCGAGGCCTCATTTTCGGTTGTTTGGGTAATGCGGCGTTCCCTGCCTGTTTTAGCATCTACATAAAACACGTCCCCGTCTTTCGTATAGGCATAACCGGTTCTTGCCTTGTTGTAAACGGCGCTGTTGTGCGATGGCGTGTTGCGCCGCATTTCCGGGCTCGCTTTTTTCGGTGTCCGGTCGGTAGGGGTGATGTAATAAAGCGAGTCAGCTTCGGCACCACTCGGATTCCAGTTAAAAAACAGGTAACGGCCATCGGCGCTCCAGAAAATATTTGAAGGCGAAGTGCCGATCCATTTCTGGTCCCGCATGATCTTTTCAACCGTCAGTGGTGCCAGGTTTTGTGCAAAACCTGTCTGCACACAAAGGAAAACAAATACAAGAAAAACAGTCTTCTTCATTCGTAATGGATTCATGAAAATTTGTTGTGGTTTGAAGCCATTAAAAATAGGGAAATGTGCCAATTGACAATGAACAATGAGCAACAGGCAATGGGCAGGTGCTGCAAAGAAGTTGCACGTGTCCAGACCTGCCCTGACAATATCGCACTATCTCAATCGCAAATATCGAATAACGAATATCCAATATCCACTTCGCTTCCAAGCAGGTTTCAACGTACATTCGGCACTCTAAACTTTTTTACCGCATGAGAAGAACAGTTTTCTTATTCCTCTTTTTTGTCGCTGCACAAACCCTTACGGCACAGAACAAAGATGCTGAGATGGTGCAGCAGATCGTCCGGGAAGCCACAGAGAATTCGCAACTGAAAGCCTTGGGTCACCAACTGATGGATGGTATTGGCCCCCGCCTGGTGGGTACACCAAAAATGAAACAAGCTCACGACTGGGCTGTGGCCACGTATCAGAACTGGGGTATCACGGCCCGCAACGAACAGTGGGGCGAGTGGCGCGGATGGGAACGTGGCATCAGTCATATTGATATGGTGGCTCCCTGGGTAAAAACACTGGAAGGTACACAACTGGCCTGGAGTCCTTCTACCAAAGGCAAAAGTGTGGTAGGCGAAACTATCCTGCTGCCCGATGTTGCCGACTCGCTGGCTTTTGCAGCCTGGCTGCCGGCCGTAAAAGGAAAATTTGTTCTGGTTTCTATGGAGCAGCTCACTGGCCGCCCCGATTATAACTGGGAAGAATTTGCCACCAAGGAATCCTTTGAGCGGATGAAAAAAGAAAGAACGGCTCAAACAGAAGCGTGGCGCAGGAAAATGCAGCGCATAGGCCTTACCGGCCGCTCATTACACCTGGCGCTGGAAGCTGCCGGAGCTGCCGGTATTGTACAAAGCAACTGGAGCAATGGTTTTGGCGTGAACAAGATCTTCGGTGCCTCTACCAAAAAGATCCCGACCGTTGATCTTTCGCTGGAAGATTACGGCCTGCTCTATCGCTTAACAGAATCAGGACAAAAACCAAAGATCAGTGTTAGAGCTGATTCAAAAGAATTGGGGTTGATGCCCACGTTCAACACCATTGCTGAAATCAGGGGAACAGAAAAACCCGAAGAATACGTGATGCTTTCGGCACATTTCGATTCATGGGACGGTGCTACTGGTGCAACGGACAATGGTACCGGTACACTGGTGATGATGGAAGCCATGCGCATTTTAAAGAAACTTTATCCCAATCCCAAACGTACCATCCTTGTGGGCCACTGGGGCAGTGAAGAGCAGGGCCTGAACGGTTCAAGGGCATTTGTCGAAGACCATCCAAAAGTTGTTGAAGGGTTACAGGCGCTTTTTAACCAGGACAACGGTACCGGCAGAGTTGTTAACTTATCAGGACAAGGATTTTTGCATGCGTATGAATTTCTTGGACGCTGGCTGGCTAAAGTGCCGGACTCGATCCGTACACACATTCAAACTTCTTTCCCCGGAAGTCCTGGCGGTGGCGGATCGGATTTTGCCTCCTTTGTGGCTGCAGGCGCACCCGGATTTTCGCTAAGCTCGCTAAGCTGGTCGTACGGTAATTACACCTGGCACACCAACCGCGATACGTACGATAAAATTGTATGGGATGATGTCCGCAACAATGCCATCCTAACGGCAATTCTTGCGTACATGGCAAGCGAAGATCCGCAAAAAACCCCACGGGAAAAAAGTGTTCTGCCCATCAACTCCCGAACTGGAGAAAGGGGCAACTGGCCGGTTCAGCGAAAAGCTAACCGGAAAGGCGGACTGGATTGATCTTACAATTATAAAATGGAATGGAGAAGCAGAATCGGTTATTTTGCTTCTCCATTTTTTTTACACTATGCTGAAGTTTGATTTCCGGGGTAAAACGGTATTGATCACCGGTGGTTCGAGAGGCATCGGCAAAGCTTGCGCTGAACTTTTTTCCGAAGCCGGGGCCACGGTTTTGGTTACGTATAAAACAGGCAGGGAAGCGGCTGAGAGAACCGTACAGGAGCTGCCCTCCGGCGGCCGGCACGCAGCGTATCCGTTAGACATGAGCGATGCTGCTATGATTGAACAAGTGTTTGAAGAAATATTGCGGCAACACAACCGCATCGATGTCGTGGTTAACAACGCCGGCGTTTTTGAAGAACACAAAATTCTGGAAACGTCTTACCAACAATGGCAAGAAGCATGGCATGCTACACTGGCAACAAATTTATCCGGTGTCAGCAACCTTTGTTTTTTTGCAGCACGGCATATGGCCGAAGCGGGTGGTGGAAAAATTATCAACATTTCTTCCCGCGGTGCCTTTCGCGGAGAGCCCGATCATCCGGCTTATGGCGCTTCCAAGGCAGGATTGAATGCGTTGAGCCAATCGCTGGCCATCGCTCTTGCACCGCACAACATTACAGTGGGTGTGATTGCGCCGGGCTTTGTAGAAACCGATATGGCCAGAGATTACCTGGCCGGGGAAGAAGGAGAAAGAATCAAAAAACAGAGCCCCCTGAACCGTGTAGCGCAGCCCGAAGAAGTAGCGAGGGCCGTAGCTGTTTTTGCCAGTGAAGGGCTGGAATTTATGACCGGGGGTATCTGGGATATTAATGGGGCCTCCTACCTGCGCAGTTAAACTTCCATTATGAACATACGCCGCATCAAAGAAACCTGTATTTACGTAACAGATCTTGAACGCACCAAAGTATTCTATACGGAGACGCTGGGTCTTCCGATGATCTCTCTTGTCAAAGACAGGCATGTGTTTTTCCGTGCCGGCGAGTCGGTGCTGCTTTGTTTTATTGCCGATGTTACTGAGAAAGAGGCAGAACTGCCGCCACATGGTGCCAGGGGCTCGGTTCATTTTGCATTTGAAATGGAAAAGGGGGAGTATGCAGCTTCTTTGCAAAAGTTAAAAGATGCCGGTGTTACGATTCTGCACGAGCATACATGGAAAGGTGGCCTGCGGTCGTTTTATTTTCACGATCCGGATGGCAACCTGTTGGAGGTGATTGAAGAAGGGTTATGGGAAAAAAATGAGACGTGAAACGTGGAAGAGTCACCTATGGTTTGATCAATTAGTGGGTGTTTACATTCAGGTATATCAATCATTCACTACTGACCACTCACCATTCACGCTTTTTGCTTTCCCAACCAGATCATATTTGCTAGCAGGGCTATGATCAATAGCAGCAGTCCAAAAAATTCCCTTGTTTCTTCGATCCAGGGTTTGGTGGCTTTCATGCTTTGTACAATGTTCTCAGCTTCATGTTCGCTAATCCAACTGAGTACACCATTCTTGTCCAGAAACAGGTAGACGGCATATAAGCTATACACAACCAGCCCTGCGATGTACAAGGGCCTGTTGTACTTTTTTTGCGTAGCCCGGTAACAAAGGGCTGCGCCGTATAAATAGAGTGGTATCCAGATGTAGGGATCGGGATCGTTGTACTGTAGTGCCGCCGACAGGACAAAGAGAACCACAAAAAACCAGTTCAGGGCCTTCATCGCTAAGGTTTGTTTCGGTACAAAATAAGGTTGAAAGTTTTTACTGTTGGCTGTAGAATTGCTTACGATAGCGTTGATTTTTTAGGACCGGCATGAGCGCAGCGCCGCATCTTCTTATATTTTATGCAACTGTTGGCAGAAACTTTCTATTTTGCAAGAATATCATTCAGCAATAACACACCCCACTGAACATGGCATTACTGGAAAAACATTTGTTTGTAGACGACTCTACGATTCCCGGCGCAGGCAAAGGACTTTTTACAAAGATTGACATTGAGAAAGGTACCCGTATTGTAGAATACAAAGGCCGCCGCACAGTTTGGAAAGAAGTAAAGAACGACAGCACCAACTATTATATCTATACCATCAACCGCAACAACGTGATTGATGCGCAGAAAACACTTTCGGCACTGGCCCGTTATGCCAACGATGCCAAGGGGTTTGTGCGGGTGAAAGGTGTTAATAACAACTGCGTGTATGTAAATGACGGCAACCGTGCTTTTATTGAATCTGTCAAAGACATTCCAGCCGGCGCCGAGATCTTTGTCGACTATACACAGGATTACTGGAAGGTGCTGAAAGAAAATCTGCGTGCCGAACAGCAACGGGAAAAAGATGAAGCCAAAAAGCAGGCAGCCCGGGAGAAAAAAGCGTCTGCAAAAAAGACGAATGGTGCAAAAGCCACCGGGAAGAAATCAGCAGCAAAAAAGGTGGCTGTATCAAAGAAAAAGGTTGCAAAGAAGAAATCGTCTTCAAAATAAAAAGCTGTAACAACGCTCAAGCGAAATGCCCCACTTTCAACGGTGGGGCAATTTGTTTTAAAGAGGCAAGGTTAAAACCGGCTTATCCGGCTAAACATATTCTTTGAAAACGCTTCGTTTAATTCCATGCGGGTTGATCTGCCAAGGGGCTAACGGCATCGCCCATGTCTTCTGCATTTCCCGTCCTTAAAAAACTCCTGAACTTTTTTTCTATCTTACCCAACCTTTTTCTTCGGGAAGAAGTATATGTAACCAAAACCGTTTTATGAGAAAACTGTATAGTATCCTTGCCCTGCTTGTGATTTCCCTGCTTTCGTTTCAGTGTCAAAAAGAAGTAAGTTTTTTTGGCACGCCGGATAACCCGGACGCATTACCTTCACCGGCTCCCATCACCTCGGTTGTGCAAGGCAATGTGCTGGATGAAGGCGGACAGCCTGCAGCGGGTGTTACTGTACAAGTAGGGAATAAAACCGCCACCACTGATGCAAAGGGTTATTTCCGCATTACCGAAGCTGCGCTGGATAAAAAAGCATCACTGGTAACCGCCACGAAAACCGGTTATCACAAAGCCTACCGCATTTTCAGCGCCAACACCGGTACCAACCAGGTATTGATCAAGCTAATGCGGAAATCGCTGACAGGATCGGTTTCAGCCACGGCCGGTGGTGAAGTCGCATTGAGCAATGGCTCCAAAGTGACGTTGCCGGCTAATGGTATCGTAACGGCTTCCAATAATGCTGCTTACACAGGTACCGTCAATGTTTATACAACCTATATAGATCCTACATCGCCGGAAATTAACCAGATCATTCCGGGCTCCTTTCTTGCTGATGACAAAAATGGCAAACGGGTGCTGCTGGCCTCTTACGGCATGCTAGCTGTTGAACTGGAATCGGCATCAGGCGAAAAACTGCAGATCAAATCTGGTGCAACGGCAAGACTGACCACCGCCATTCCTACCAGCATTCAAAGCAGTGCGCCGGCAACAATTGCCCTGTGGAGCGTAGATGAAACAACCGGCATCTGGAAAGAAGAGGGTACCGCCACCCGTAACGGCAATGTATATGTTGGCGAAGTAAGTCATTTTTCATTCTGGAACTGCGACGTTAGCCAGGATGCAGCAATCCTTTCCCTGACGCTCAAAAGCAGCGCCGGCAAACCGCTGGTCAATACTGCTGTACGCATCCGGCGCACCGTTGGCGAAGGTGTGAGCTATGGCTATGGCTATACCGATTCGCTTGGACAGGTGAGCGGTTATGTTCCCGGTAACCAACCACTGGTGCTGGAAGTACTGGACGATTGTGAAACGCCTTTTTATTCACAAAACATCAGCCCCCTGACACAATCCACCAACCTTGGTGTAATAACAGTTTCCAGCCCCGGAAGCTCTGTGGTCACTCTCCAGGGTAAATTGCTGAATTGTAGCAACGCCCCGGTAACCAATGGAGTTGCGATTGTAACCTATGGATACAAAGTGCGCTATGTATCGGTGGATGCCAGTGGTGATTTCCAGACCACCTTTACCCGTTGCAGCGGCAGTCCTGCTGTTGTTGATATTGTTGGTATAGACAACGCAACGCAACAACAAAGCAACAGCACCACCGTAACGGTGGCCGTACCACTGACCAATGCCGGAAATATCTCAGCCTGCGGCACATCCGCAGTGCAGTTTATCAATTACACATTGGATGGGGTGAACTACAGCGTTTCCAGTGCAACTGCCCTGGATTCCTTAACAGCATTTACCATTGATTCCGCACAAGGTTCCGCACCGAAAGTGACGTATTTTGATGGACTTGACATGAACAATACCAAGAAGATCACATTCAGGTTTTCGCACACGGCTTTGACCAGCGGAACCTATCCAATCGCTAACCTGGAAGTGCAAACCTATCGAAACGTGACCATAGCGCAACCGTTCAATGTGGTGGTAACCAATTTCCCCCAGACAGCCGGACAGTTTTATGAAGGAAGTTTTACAGGCAGTTTCAGGGATGGCGCCAATGCGGCTCATACACTGAGCGGTACGTTCAAACTACGACGAAGCTTCTAACACCTTTGCGGTAACTAACCTTAAAAACTGTTGCCATTTTGTTGAATGAAGCGGAACAACGGAAGCTGATTGACGGTTGCAAAAAGGGCAACCGGGGAGCGCAGGAAGCTTTGTACAAAGCTTATTACAAATCGATGGTGAGTATTTGCCTGCACTATACAAAGTCGGCCGAAGATGCAGTGGAAGTGCTGAACAATGGTTTTCTCAAAGTGTTTCAAAATATCAAGCGGTACGAACCGGGACAGGCAAGCCTGTACACCTGGATTCGTACCCTTGTTGTACATAGCTGCCTGGATTTCGTCAAGAGAAAAACAAAAGAAGAGAAACACTGCGAACTGGATGGAGCAGAGGTGAATGTGCCGGCCGATGTGGTGAGTAAGATGAAAGCATCGGACCTGCTGGCCCTTGTCAGAAGCCTGCCGCCGGCAACAGCCGCTGTGTTCAACCTGCATGTTGTGGAAGGCTACAGCCATAAGGAGATTGCACAGTTACTGGACATCAGCACAGGCACCAGCAAGTGGCACCTGAGCGAAGCCCGCAAACAATTACAACAAAAAATAAAGGAGGCCTGCGCCTATGAGTGAAAATTTACCATATCATGATGAGCAATGGGAAAATCTTCCGCTGCCAAATGAGGAGGAAGCGTGGCTAAAGATGCAGCTCTTGCTGGACGAGCAAGACAAGCGTCGCCGGCTACTTCCTTTCTGGTTCTGGCGTTATGTCTCGTTGGGGATGTTGTTAGCCGGTATCGCCACAGGTGGTTATTTTCTGCTGAACCGGAATAATCTGCAACAAACAGGAATTGCTATCAACAGGGAATACAAACAGCCGCAGGAAAGAAAACAACAAACAACCGTTCAAAAAGAACCGGGAGAGAAATGGGATTCTGTGGCGTCTGTTGGAAGAACGTCTGCAGTGAATAAAAAACCGGAAGAAAATAAAGTCCAGGGTATCGCAACAGCGCAGGAAAAGCCAAACACCGCTCAACAGGTTTTATGGATACAGCCTGAAGACAAAGGGCAAATACGTTCTCTCTCCCAAAGGCAATTCACAAGAAAAGATATAGTTCCTGTCAATACAATACCCGATCGCAAAGCCAAAAAGGCTGTGGTTGTATCCGGCATAATTCCACCCGACCCTGTTGCGGACAGTACAAGCCTGGAAAGTAGGTCAGAGGGCATTGTACAGCCTGAGGTGGAATCCAATATAGATACTGTAACAACAAACGACAGTACTAAAGTCGACATTACGCCACCGGCAGAACGCAGTGAATTGCAAAAAGAAAAGAGTAAAAAGAAGAACCGCATTGTTTTCAGTGCCGGTATCGGTTTGCAACAGGCCATTGCTTTTGGCGGGCAGCGGCCTTCTTCGTATAATCTGAAGGGAAAACAAAACAAGTTCTCCGATCACATTCCTTCGGTATACCTGCGCCTGCAAAGGGACAGATGGTTCTTACAGGGCGAATTGCACTACAAGGTTCCTCAACCTGTAGAGCCGTTTTTATTCAGCCAAATCAGCTCGTATGACAGGGCCAACAACCTGCTGCATACAGAACGATTGTCTGTTCAAAAGCTGTATTACCATCAGTTGCCGATTAGCATCAATTATTTGCTACAGCCGCAATGGTCGTTGGGTGCAGGCCTTGTTTACAACCGCCTTGCCGGTGCTGTTACGGGGCAGGAAACAACAAGCAGGAATATGGTTACAGGGGGAGATAGCATTGCCATGCAGGTTGTTCCGGTTAAAGGTTACAAAGACTCTTTCCTTTATCAATCCACTGCGGGTATCATCCTGCAAACCGATTATCACTGGAGGCGAATTTCTCTAGGTCTGCGGTACACTAAAAATCTGCAGCCTTTTATCAAATACACTCAACCTGACGGCACCGTATTCACCAAAAAGAACCAGGTTTTGCAAGCGGTTCTGCGTTTCCGGTTATTTTGATGTCGTTGCGGCTGTGGAGGCTTTACAGGTTGGTGCAAATACAAACGTCGTTCTTTGAAGAACGACGTTTGTATTTTAAGTAGACTTTCTTCACTAATGCTGTTCATCTTCTACAACAGCATTCAGAGGAACATTTTCTCCAGCTGCGTTTTTGCAAATTCTAAATAAGTTGGCCTTCCGCTGGCAGTAGCATTGGGCTGGCGACAGGCAAACAGGTCATCCACCAGTTGTGTCATTTCTTTTTCTGTCAGTACCGTTCCGGCTTTTACTGATTGCTGCCAGGCCACGGTGCGCAGCAGCATCTCCCGGCGGGGAAGTTTTAATTCGCTGCTGAAGTGTTTATAGTGTTCCAGAATATTTTCCAGCGCCGTTTTTTCATTTCCCGTTACCACATCGGCCGGTGTGCCCTGAATAACAAACGTGCTGCGGCCGAAAGGTTCAATGGTATAACCCAGCTTTTGCAGGTCGGGAAGGAGTTCGGTGAGCAGCACGGCATCCTGTGGCGTCAGTTCCACCGATACGGGGAAGAGACTTTGCTGCGTTGCCACCGGCCGTCCCAGGGTAGCCGCTTCCAACCGTTCGTAAATAATGCGTTCATGTGCCGCCTGCTGGTGAATCAGGTAAAACTTATCGGCTGCAGGCAACAGAATATAGCTGTTGAAAACCTGTGTTGGCGTAGCCGTGAATTGTGAATGGTGTGTGGTGAGTTGCACCGGTTCGGGTACTGCTGTTTCCTCCATCTGCATCAACTGCTTGGTGAGCGAAACAAACGTAGAGGATTCTTGCTGCGGCATCGACCAGTCGTTCCGTTCAATGCGGTGTGCCTGGTTGGCTTCTGTAAAGGTCCGGAAGATGGTTGAGGACTGTGTGGCTGCCTGTTCTTTTTCCGTAAACGGTTTTTGCACCGCATCCAGTCCTTGAATGGAAGCATCCAGGTTAAAGTCAAGTGTAGGCGTGATGCTGAATTGCGCCAGTGAATGTTTTACGGCCGCCTGCACAAAGGCATATACGATCTTTTCATCTTCAAACTTGATCTCCTGCTTGGTAGGATGTACGTTCACATCTATCTGCGTAGGATCAAGGTCAATAAACAGCACGTATGCAGGAAACGAATCAGCGGGGATCAGGTCCTGGTAGGCCTGCATGATGGCATGGTGCAGGTAACCGCTTTTGATAAAGCGGTTATTGACAAAAAAATACTGGTCGCCCCGCGTTTTTTTTGCGGTTTCGGGTTTGCCGATAAAACCATATACATCCAGGTAGTCGGTGTTTTCTTTTACCGAAACCAGCTTTGCGCTGTAGTTGTTGCCCAGCAGTTGTACAATGCGTTGCTTCAGGCTGCCGCCTTCGAGGTAAAACAACTGCTGACCATTGCTGGTGAGCGAAAAAAAGATGTTGGGGAAAGCCAGCGCAACGCGGATGAATTCATCAATCACATGACGCATTTCGGCCGCATTGCTTTTCAGAAAATTCCGGCGGGCCGGCACGTTGAAGAAGAGATTCTTCATGCTGATGCTGGTACCTACCGGTGCAGCAACCGGGGTTTGTTTTTTTACCAGGCTGTTCTCAATTTCAATACAGGTGCCTACTTCGTCCTCGGCCCGGCGGGTCCGCAGTTCCACCTGCGCCACGGCTGCAATGGAAGCCAACGCCTCGCCGCGAAAACCCATGGTGCGGATATGAAAAAGGTCGTCGATACTTTTGATCTTGGAGGTGGCGTGCCGCTCAAAGCACATGCGGGCATCGGTCTCACTCATGCCGGCACCGTTGTCGATCACCTGGATCAGTGCTTTGCCGGCATCGTTCAGAAACAGCTTGACTTCGGTTGCGCCGGCATCCACCGCATTTTCCAACAACTCTTTTACAGCGCTTGCGGGGCGCTGGATCACCTCGCCGGCAGCGATCTGGTTAGCAATATTATCCGGAAGCAATACAATTCTATCAGCCACAGTTTAACCCCTTATGGTTTCAAAAATACAGGACGGGCCGGGATTTGCGAAGAATAAGGGAGAATCCGTACCGTCGAAAACTTTTTCCACAATAGCTTTTATATAACAACAGAAGGATTTATTTTGCCCTTCCAATCCAATTAAACAATGAAAAACCTTGTGCTGAAGAGTGCACTGCTGTTCTTACTATGGTGCACAGGCTGTAAGAAAGATGTCCTCTCCGAAAATTTATCAACACCTGCCCATCCATCTGCAACTTCGGGCTTTGTACAATATGTTATTCCCAAAGGAGCGCATTATACCAACGGCAATGATTTCAGGGAGATTGAAACAGCCGCATTAAAATTTACGGTGCGTTTTGATTCCTCAGCCATTTACAAAACTGTTGATCCGCAAAACCAGTGGGATATTAACAAGCTCTATGGATTCTCCGACAACGGGGCTGCACACCACCAGTACAGTGCCCGAATGGGGTGGCGCTGGAGCGATGGTGCCCTGCGGTTGTTTGCCTACATTTATAACAACGGTACCCGGCAGGAAAAAGAAATTTCCACTGTGCCCATCGGCAAAGACGTGCTGTGTTCCATAGCTGTTAGCAAAGGCGTATATATTTTTACAGTGGGCGAAAGAAGCGAAACCCTTCCACGAATGAGTACGACAACCCTGGCAAAAGGCTACCGGCTTTACCCGTATTTTGGTGGTGATGAAACCGCCCCGCATGAAGTGCGGATCTGGATAAGGGAAGAAAAATAGGGTAGGCTAGATTTGTTCAGTGGTTGGTTGCGTAGTTGAGGAATAAGGAATGATGTAGACTTTTTCAAAAAGCTTGGTACATAATCCCGGCCTTGGATGAAGGGAGGGCCACTATGGCTGCAAAAGCAGAACAGGCTTTGCTTTCAGGGCCTGCCTGTTGTCATTGGTATGACATCGGTTTATAACAGGCGCCTTGTAAATTTTGACTTTCTCTTTCCCTTTCGCCACCCTTCATTCCCTACATTTGTACAAATTCGCTCATAATGGACACGTCTTTTGATATGTCGAAGCCAATTGCTATTGGCGCCGATCATGCAGGTTTTGAATACAAATCACAGATTATTTCCTTTCTGGAGGAGAAGGGTTTTTCCATAAAAGATTTCGGCACATACTCTGCCGATTCAGCCGATTACCCCGATTTTGCCCATCCGGTGGCATCCGCCGTGGAAAACGGTGATGCTTCGTTCGGCATCCTTGTTTGCGGCAGCGCCAATGGTGTAGCCATCACCGCCAACAAACACCAGAACATCCGGGCGGCCATTTGCTGGCTTACCGAAATTGCTACGCTGGCACGTCAGCATAACAATGCCAACATTATCTGCCTGCCTGCCCGTTTTGTTTCGGTTGATGAAGCCACTGAAATGGTGAACACGTTTCTGACGACTGCTTTTGAAGGCGGACGCCATGCGGCCAGGGTAGGAAAAATTGCCTGTGTATAAACAACATTCTAACAGTAATTAACACGCTATCTCAACTACAAATCTCAAATTCACCGCATGAAAAAAATGTTGATCCTGCTGCTGTTTGGCAGCACCTTGAATGGTTTTGCACAAAAAGTGGCAAAGCCAGATCCGTATGCAAAGACCATTACGGTGGCCGATGCAAAAAAGCATTTGTACATTCTGGCAGCGCCTGAAATGGAAGGCCGCGAAACCGGCACTGAAGGCCAGCGCAAAGCAGCTGCCTACATTGAAGACTATTTCAAACAAATCGGGCTTGAGCCCGGAACCCCTGAAGGCTACCAGCAATACTACAAACTCTATCAGGATAGCCTGGTGAGCACAGCCCTGGAAGTAAACGGAAAAACATATGAACTGGACAAGGATTTTACAGCTAGCCCTAATAACATTACCGCTACACACAGACTGAGCGAAGTAGTGGTACTGGGCGCAAAGGCTACCGATTCGTTGGCAACAGCGGACCTGGCCGGGAAAATGGTAATGCTTGTTGGCCAGGGCAACATGGCTTTTTACAACAGCCTGGCTAAGAAAGGACCTGCCGTTGTACTGGTAGTGAGCCCGATTTTTCCTGCCAACCGTCCCACCAACCGCCGTGGACGCCAGGGGATTTATGCTTTCCGCAGTTCTGTTGGACCGCAGCAATTCTCTATCTCAGAAAACGTAGCCAAAGCCATTGCCGGACCGGCTTACGATGCCGTAAAAGCGGCCAATAGCAGTGTGCAACTGGCAAAGGCAGAAGTCATGCTCGATGTGAAAAAGCAGTCAGGCAGCCTGCCGGCCAGCAATGTTGTGGGTATCATTCCCGGCACTGACCTGAAAGATGAATACGTGGTGATCAGTGCACACTACGATCACGTGGGTATCATTGATGGTAAGATTCACTATGGCGCCGATGACGATGGCTCCGGCACTGTTGGAATTATGGAAATTGCCGAAGCCTTCATGAAAGCAAAGAAAGAAGGCAAAGGTCCCCGTCGTTCGATTGTGATCCTGGCTGTAAGCGGTGAAGAAAAAGGCCTGCTGGGTTCGGAATACTACAGCAATCATCCCCTCTTCCCCATGGAAAAAACAACGGTAAACCTGAACATCGATATGATCGGCCGCAGCGATCCTGATCGTAAAGCCGGCGATTCTACAAATTATGTATATGTAGTGGGTGATGATAAAGTGAGTTCTGATTTAAAGCCGATCAGTGAAGGGCAGAATAAGAAGTACACAAAAATGGAACTGGATTATAAATACAATGATCCGAACGATCCAAACCGTATCTACTACCGCAGCGACCATTACAATTTTGCCAAAAACGGTGTTCCCATCATTTTCTATTATGATGGCATGCTGCGTCCGGATTATCACAAACCAACCGATACCCCGGATAAAATCAATTACGACCTGTTGCGCAAAAGAGCACAACTGGTATTTTACACTGCCTGGGAAATGGCTAACCGCAACGAAATGCTGAAGCGTGACCTGCCGTTGCCCCGTCCCGGCAGATAAGCGTTTTAGATAGATATTTACAAGCGACTCGGAAACGGGTCGCTTTTTTTGTGGCGACATGCAGCAGGCCTGTGAAAAGAACTGTCTTTTTTTATCTGGTTGTATGTTTTGGTTTAATCCTTATCCGGATAAAGCCCCGTTCAATGGCAAGCATGAAGCGGGGTTTTTTATTGAAGCTGTATCTTTGATAGAGAGATGTCGCAAGCCGTTAAAATATTGCCCTATTATACCTACGAAGATTATCTCCAATGGGAAGGTCGTTGGGAACTGATCGAAGGCATTCCCTTTGCTATGAGTCCTGCACCTACGCCAAAGCACCAGTTGATAGCAAATGCACTGGGTGCTTTGTTTTATCTTGCACTTAAGAACTGCACAAATTGTAAAGCCTATCAGGCAATTGACTTTAAAATTGCAGAAGACACAATCATTCAACCCGACATTTCTGTACTCTGTAAGACCACAAACAAGAAATACATTGATTTCCCACCCGCACTGGTCGTAGAAATCCTTTCACCTTCCACGGCGTTAAAAGACCGGCACACCAAATCTGCTTTGTACGCTGGGCAAAAGATTCCTTACTATATCATTATTTCACCGGATACCGAAGAAGCTGAAATCTATGAACTGGAAGAAAACAACTATGTCTTAAAGCAAAAGGACAAAGCCTTTTCTTACACCTTCCACTTTCCCGAAGGTTGCACCGCCACCATTGATTTTTCCGAGATCTGGAAATAAAAAAGCCGCAAGCAAAAGGCTCGCGGCTTAAAGTTTATCGTTCACAACTTTTTTACCATCCCAGTACATACGCAAACACCAGCGGTGCTACAATGGTTGCATCGCTTTCAATGATGTATTTCGGCGTATGAATATCCAGCTTTCCCCAGGTGATCTTTTCGTTGGGGTGAGCACCCGAGTAGGAACCATATGATGTGGTTGAATCGGAGATCTGGCAGAAATAGCTCCAGAAGGGAATTTCATGCATCTCCAGATCCTGGTACATCATCGGCACTACGCAAATGGGGAAGTCGCCTGCAATACCACCACCGATCTGGAAAAAGCCAATACCCTTACCGGCGCTGTTGTCTTTGTAATAATCGGCCAGCCAAACCATGTATTCAATACCGCTCTTCATGGTGCTGGCTTTAATCTCGCCTTTGTACACATACGAGGCAAAGATGTTGCCCATGGTGCTGTCTTCCCAGCCACCTACTACAATAGGCAGGTTCTTTTCTGCAGCGGCAATCATCCAGCTGTTCTTTGGATCAATCTGGTACTCTTCTTTCATAGCGCCGCTGTTCAGCAGTTGGTACATAAATTCATGCGGGAAATAGCGTTCGCCTTTTTCGTCGGCTTCTTTCCATATTTTATGGATGTGCTTTTGAATTTTGCGAAAGGCTTCTTCTTCGGGAATGCAGGTATCGGTAACACGGTTCAGCCCTCTTTCCAACAGGTCCCACTCTTGCTGGGGTGTCAGATCCCGCCAGTTGGGTATGCGTTCATAGTGGTTATGAGCCACCAGGTTCATGATGTCTTCTTCGAGGTTGGCACCTGTGCAGGAGATGGCCTGGATCTTATCCTGCCGAATCATTTCTGCCAGCGAAATTCCCAACTCTGCCGTACTCATGGCACCCGCCAGTGTCACCAACATTTTTCCGCCTTCTGCCAAATGCTGTTCATATCCCTTGGCAGCATCCACCAGGGCCGCTGCGTTAAAGTGGCGGTAGTGATGCTGTATAAATTGCGAAACAGGTCCTTTGTTCATTGCCATTAGATTTTAAGCGGCAAAGGTAGGCCAAAAAAAATCCCGCTTAGTGTAGAAACACGTTGCGGGAAAGTTTACACACCAAAACTAACATCGTGAAAAGAGAATGGCGGGTTGCTTAGGGCAGTGATAAGTTTGATAACAGAAGTTACGGCTTCGGTTATGCAGTGCTGGTTGGTTTCGGTTTGGGTTAAAGGTCTTGGTTTGGTTAAGGTTTTTAACAACTCGCCATACTCGTTTTACGACTTACGGCTCTTTTTAAAAGTGGACCAGGTAGTGCCGAATGATTTCAGTGTGATCTTGGAATCGCCGTCTTCTACGGTAACATAATAGGATGTGCCGTTTTCGTCGGACAATTCAAAAAGTTCAGAAATCCAGTAGTCTTCATAAGCAGTTTTCAGGTTGTTCTGCAACGTAACGGGCAGTTGCACCGGCGAAATATTCCTGGTAACAGCCACCAGTTTTGCCTCAGTGTTATAGAAAGCGGTAACATACTGGCCGTTCAGCGTAAAGTCGGCTTTGTAATAGCTGCCGGCTTCTTTCCACTCTACATCAGAAGCGTTTTTGAAAGCATGATGAAAGGCATTACTAACAGCAGTGGATACCTGTATTTCCTGCGCATCCGATTTTAAAGAACCGAACGAAAGCAGTGCGGTTAAGGTGAAGAGGATAAGTTTCATAACAAAAGGTTTTTTGGTTTATAAATGTTTTGTTTTTGTCGTTGTTCTTTTACTGTGACAAAACAAAAGTAGAACGGGTTACAGCCCTTCGCAAGCGATTTGTGACGACTGGAAATGAGTGTTAAGCACCTTAACAATGGTTGCAAAATTGTTAAGGCGTATGAATTGTATATTTAAGGGGATGAACTATCTCGCACATGCGTATCTGTCGTTCAATGAGCCGCACTTGCTGGTGGGAAATATGATTTCGGATTTTGTAAAAGGACGCCAGAAATATGGATATACGGTAAGTGTACAAAAAGGAATGGCGCTGCACAGGTCTATTGATGAATTTACCGATATGCATCCTGCCACCGCAAAAGCAAAGGAAATATTTCGTCCCTGGTACCGGTTGTACAGCGGGCCTATCACCGACATTCTTTATGATCATTTCCTGGCCAACGATGAAACGATTTTTTCCGATACTTCGCTGTTTCAATTTGCCAGGGGCGTATACCAAACACTTGAGGAAGAAACGGTGCACCTGCCAACGCACTTTCTTCCGGTGCTAACGTATATGAAAGCAGAGAACTGGTTGTACCATTACCGTAACCCGGAAGGTATACGGAAAAGTTTGGCTGGACTGGCAAGGCGTGCCCGCTATATGCATGACAGTACAAAAGCTTACGAACTGTTTCTTTCCCACTACGATGAACTGAAAGCATGCTACGAAGCCTTTTTTCCCGACGTTAAAAAAATGGCAAAACAGAAGCTGGAGCAGGCCGAGGGTGAATTTTAAAGGCAATAAAACAGCTTAGATGATTAGATTTGTCGCATAAAATCCACTCGCATGAACAAACTTTTTCTTTGTTGCCTCCTCTTAACAGCCCACATCGGATGGGCACAAACCGCAAGCAATACTTCCACTTCTGTTCAGGCAACGCCTGCCTTGAAGATGCCGCAGCTGGATAAATCACCAATGGATATGGCTTATTACCCAGCCAACTACCCGGTGTTGCGCATCCAGGATAAAGCCAGTGAACCATTGGTGGCCCGGGTGATTTACAGCCGTCCGCAGAAAGAAGGCAGAACCATTTTTGGTGGCCTGGTGCAGTATGGCGAAGTATGGCGGTTTGGTGCCAACGAGGCAACAGAAATCGAGTTATACCGCGATGTGAGGATCAACAATAAAAAACTGCCTAAAGGACGTTATACGCTGTATGCCATCCCTACGGAAAAAACATGGACGGTGATCTTCAACAAAGACACTGACATCTGGGGTGCGTTCAAATACGACGAAAAGAAAGATGTGCTTCGGGTTAGCGTACCGGTGCAGAAGATGGACGATCCTGTGGATATGTTCAGCATTGCTTTTTCCAAAGCAAATTCCGGCGCCGATATGATGATTGCCTGGGATGAAGCGTTTGTAACATTGCCTTTCCGTTTTTAATACATTACCTTTTTATAAACAAGGGTCCTGCTGCTGGCAGGACTTTTTTGTAGCCATTCATTACAATCCCGTTTCACTGAGAAGCTGTACCCTGGGTTAATTTCGACGTTTCAATGAAGTAGTATGGCAATGACAATACGGCAACGGATCATGAAGCTGGCATACCCGCTGATTCTTTGGTTCCGGCAGATCAGCACCAAAGAAAAACTAAGGTGCAATGCAAAAAAGACGGCTCCACCGGTTTCGTTTTATTCGCTCTCTGCTACGCAAAACAATGGCACTGCATTTTCGTTTGAACAACTGAAGGGTAAAAAAATATTACTGGTGAATACAGCCAGCGATTGTGGCTACACAGCGCAATATGCCGAGCTGCAAAAGCTTTACCGGCATGCCAAAGAAGATGTAGAAATCATAGCCTTTCCGTCAAATGATTTCAAGGACCAGGAAAAGGGCAGCGATGAAGACATTGCTCAGTTTTGCTCGGTAAATTTTGGTGTCAGCTTTCCGTTGACAAAAAAAGCAGTTGTGGTGAAAGATCCCGGGCAGCATCCTGTTTATCAATGGCTCACCAATCCAAAGTTGAATGGCTGGAACGATAAAGCACCGGCCTGGAATTTTGCCAAATACCTGGTAAACGAAGAGGGTATATTAACGCATTATTTCGATCCTGGAATTTCACCGGTAAGCACCGATGTACTGAAAGCCATACAGGAGTAAAACCCAGGATTGAATCGCATTGGAGGAGATTCGTTGCATGCATGTTTATTTTATCAGTGGATTGGGTGCCGACCGGCAGGCTTTCGAAAAAATAAAATTGCCGCCTGCGTATACCATTCATTATCTCGATTGGATTAAAAATAACAGGGGTGAAAGTCTGAATAGCTATGCCAAACGCATGGCTGCACTCATTGATACATCGCAACCCTTTGCTGTTGTAGGCTTATCGATGGGAGGCATGATTGCAACCGCTATGATGCCCTGGCTGCCGCCACACCCCACTATACTCATTTCTAGTGTTGCCAGTGCAAGTGAATTTCCACCTTTGTTAAAACTGGCCCGCATTACCCGTGTTTACCGCTTCGTTCCGGCGGCTGTTTTTCATAAACCCAATGTGCTTAGCTATCTGCTCTTCGGAGCCAAAACAAAAAATGAAAAACGCATACTTGATCATATCATCACGCTGTCGGATGCAGCATTTGTCAAGTGGAGTGTCAGTGCCATTTTAAGCTGGGAAAACAGGGAGCGGCCAAAAGGTCTTTTCCATATTCACGGCGATAATGACAGAATCCTTCCTGTTCAGTACACCAAGCCGGACGTAGTGATCAAAAACGGTTCGCATTTTATGGTGTGGACGAAAGCAAGAGAGGTGTCCGCCACGCTGCTTAAGGCAATAAGTGAACAGGCGAACAGGTTGACGAATAATGAACAGACGGACAAGGAATAAAGCATATCGAAGATGTTTTTTCCGTTCACCATTGCTGATAGGCTAATTGCAGTGGGTAATGATGATCCACATTACGTCAACATTCCTTCTTCCTTGTTCAATTTTCTGCAGTTCAGAAAACTTCCCTGCTGAATTCCTCTCTCTTCTCCCATTCCCCTTTTCTTTCCTACTTTTGCTCTTCCAGATTATGAAAATTCACAAAGAAGGGTACCAGACGATTGGCCTTATTGCCATTATAGCCGCCGCCATTGTGATTGCTTCAATGGTGTTTATTGTGCCATCGTCGCCAATCCTTGGCTGGCTCATCAATCTTGCGGCTTTTGTCATTTTTATTTTTATTGTTTCGTTTTTCCGCATACCCAGGCGTACGCATGCTGCCGGTGAAGACCTGATTGTGGCTCCTTGCGATGGTACGGTGGTCGTGATTGAAGAAGTGGAAGCCGATGAATATTTTAAAGACCGCCGTTTGCAGCTTTCTATATTCATGAGCCCGCTGAATGTCCACGTGAACCGGAACCCGGTGAGTGGTGAAGTGATGTACAGCCAATATCACAAAGGGAAATACCTGGTGGCGTGGCATCCAAAATCGTCAACTGAAAATGAACGCCATTCGGTTGTGTACAAATTGGGCGATAAGGAGATGCTGGTAAAACAAATTGCCGGTGCTTTGGCGAAGCGCATTGTCAATTACCTCAAGCCTGGCGATAAAGTGGAGATGGGAGAGGAGATGGGTTTTATCAAATTCGGTTCACGGGTTGACCTGCTGCTGCCTATCGGTACGCAAATCGATGTGAAGATGAATCAGAAGGTAAAAGGCGGGGTTACCATCTTGGGAAAATGGTAGGTGGAATGAATAAATTTCTCTACCTTGAACGTCCAAATTACGGGTTATGAAAAAGTATCTGCTCGTTTTGGTTGCTCTTTTGTTTACCGCTGCAGTTGTAACGGCTGCTGTATTGAACAGCCAGCAAAAAACAACAGTCGGTAAAAAAGATAAAAAAGAGTGTCGCTATAAAAAATCGCTTGCCTCGCGGACGTCTACTTTTGCTTGCTATTGAATCTGGTCCCGCTTCTGCGGGACTTTTTATTGCCTCCTCCGGTGAGCCCCAGGTGTATGTCCCTTTTTTCTGCAGCCAATCATATAGTAGTTGTGCGTTAACGCTTCTGATAAAAGAGTTCAGTGATAAAAAAGAAAGATTCGATCGAATCCTCTCCAACAGGTAGGGCTTACAAAAAGTTTTTCAGCTCCTGTAAATGATAGATCGTATACGTAGGTTGAATGTCCTGCTCTTTTCTGTTATAGTTTACATGCACAGCGTCCATTCCAATATTCAGTGCACCGGCAACATCTACATCCAGCGTATCACCGATCATCAGACTTTCTTCCACAGTTGCACCGGTTTTATGCAGCGCATAATCAAAAATTTCTCTTTGTGGTTTCAGGCTGTTGCTGCATTCCGATGTGACCACTACTTTAAAAAAAGGAGCGAGTCCCGAGTTTTTTAATTTGTTGTGCTGCACTTCTTCAAACCCGTTGGTGATCAGGTGTAAGCCATAACCTTTTTGCTGCAGGTACTGCAATACTTCTATCGTGTCGGGAAACAGCAGGTTGCGGGAGGGCAGTAATTGCAGAAACAATTCGTTCATCTGCATGGCCAGTTCTTCATCGTCAATATTGAAGTCGAGCAGGCAAAGCCACATGCGCTTCAGCCGCAGTTCATCTTGTTTGATGTGCCCATTGCGGTATTCAGCCCATAGCCGCTCGTTATGCGCCAGGTATGCCTGATGAAAACGATCAAAATCGTGAATGCCTTTTTCCGGCAGCCTGAAATTAACATGTAACTGCTCCATGGTCAGGCGGGCATTGGTGTCAAAATCCCAAAGTGTATGATCAAGGTCGAAAAACAGGTGTTTGTACTTCATGGTTTCAAATTCAAAAGTAAAAGAGCGTTCTGTGAATTCAATCTCCTTTTTGCATTTTGCTTTTTTACTTTTGATGTTAAACGCTTACCAAATGAATGCCGTAATTACCGGAGCCTCCCGTGGAATTGGAAAAGCCCTGGCGCAGATTTTTGCCCTACATGGTTACAATCTTTTTCTTTGTTCCAAAACAGAAGCCAATCTACTGGAAGCCATTGCCGAATTAAAAGCAGCCTATCCTAACGTAAGCATCGATGGTAAAGCAATGGACCTTGGTAATAAAACCGGCGCAAAGTTGTTTGGTGAATGGGTGCTGAACAATGCTGATTCCGTAGATGTTTTGATCAACAATACCGGTACATTCATACAGGGGAACGTTAGCGATGAACCCGATGGTGCGCTGGAAACCATGCTGGAAGTAAATCTCTACAGTGCTTACCATACAACCCGCACACTGTTGCCTAAAATGAAAGCACAAAAGAGCGGGCACATCTTCACTATATGTTCTATCGCCAGTTTGGGAGCATATCCCGGCGGTGGCGCTTACAGCATCAGCAAATATGCGCTGCTGGGTTTCACCAGAAACCTGCGGGCAGAACTGAAAGAACATGGTGTAAAGGTAACTGCAGTGATTCCCGGTGCGGTGTTTACCGATAGCTGGAAAGGCAGCGGTGTAGCGGAGAGCCGTATCATGGAAACAGAAGACCTTGCTAAGATGATGTTTTATGCTACACAACTCTCGCCACAGGCAGTTGTGGAAGATATTGTACTGCGTCCACAGTTGGGGGACCTTTAAGCAATCGATAATTGGCAATCGGCAATAAGCAGTAGTGAACTGTATTTTTATTCTCTTCACTCAGAAGATCGCATTGCTGATTTTCGATTGTCGGTTTCCCATTAAACTCTGGGCCTTTTTTTGCAGCCAATGAGAAAACGTGAGTTATGGATAAGAAGAATAATTTTTCGACAAGACAGCAGAGTCATCCACATAAGGAAGGACAAATGGATAATGTAACGCCGCAACAATCCGGCACGGGTCAACGGGTGAGTGAAAACAAGTCACAGGCTATGTCGGATATGCTGAATGAAAGCGAGGAGCAGAAAGCAGGTCGTGCACACGGACAAAAAGACGAAAGTGGAGTACAGCAGGAGGAAAGACAACCATAGCAGAACTTAGTTATTAGAAAGTAAAACGGGCCTCAGCAGAGGCCTTTGTTTATTGTTTTTGTATGCAACCGCTCAAAGGAAAAACAGTTTTGATAACCGGGGCCACCGATGGCCTGGGAAAAGAAGTAGCGCATCGTGCAGCTGCAGCCGGCGCTACGCTGCTCCTGCACGGAAGGTCCAGGGAGAAAGGGAACAACGTTGTACAGGAGATTAAATCGGCAACCGGTAATGAAGACATTGTTTACTACAATGCCGATTTCTCTTCGCTGCAGGAAGTGGCATATTTTAGTGAAGAAGTACTGAAGAATCATGAGGCGTTGCATGTTCTTATCAACAATGCTGCTATTGGTGGCGGTCCAAAAGGTTCTTCACGACGTGAGTTGAGTAAAGAGGAATACGAATTACGCTTTGCTGTGAATCATCTGTCGCACTTTTTGCTTACCCAGAACCTCTTGCCGCTGTTGCAGCAATCTGCACCGTCACGTATTGTCCATGTGTCCTCTGTCGGGCAATCACCCCTGTATTTTGACGATATCAATTTGGGAAAACGCTACGACAGTTTTGATGCTTATTGCAAAAGCAAACTGGCGCAGATTCTTTATGGCTTCGAACTGGCAGAAAAGCTGGAAGGAACAGGCGTTACCGTTAATAGCCTGCACCCGGCTTCGCTGATGAACACCAACATGGTACACGATTTCTTTGAACGGGTTTCCTCTTCAGTAGAAGAAGGCGCGGATGTGGTGATGTATGTTGCTTTTTCCGACCAAACGGTTGGCGTTACCGGTGCGTATTTCAATCAATTCAAACAAGCAAAGGCTAATGCACAGGCTTATGAGCAGGGGGCAAGAAAAAAGCTTTGGCAGTTAAGTGAAAATCTGACCAAAGCTTTTCGAAAGTAATTATAAGATTATTTATTGCTGCTTCACGCCGCGTATTTCATCCAGCTTTTTCCGCTCCGCTTCGATGGTGCTTTGCTGGGTGACTTGCGTTTCTTTATTCTTACGCAGGTCCTCCTGGAGTTTGGTGATCTTTTCAGCCATTTCTTTTTCCTCTTTTTGCAGGTCGGCCAATCTTTTTTCTGCCTTCTTCACGCTTTCTTCCTGCGCCTGTACATCCAGGCTGTGTTTGTAGGTAGCCGTTTCAGTAGTAAAACCATTCAGAAATTTCTGCGCAGCGGTATACACGGCGGCATCGGTAGCATCGGTGATAAAGTTGTCGCCACCCTTGCTGGTCAGTAGGTACATTACCGACTGGTTGTCCTTTTTACTGCCACGGCTGTCCACCTTAAAATACAGGTCTACAATCTGCGGATGGTCACCTTTTAATGTCACGCCTTTGAACACGTAAAAACCATTCACCTTGCTTTGTTTCCAGAACAAGGATTTTGAAGACTCGGGCTCAAAGCCTATTTCTTTCAGTTTGGTAAGAATGGTGCCCTCGGCTACTTCCTGGCTGAAGGGAAGGTAAAGCATCAGGCCTTGCTTGTTGGTTTTGTCAAACCTCATGGAGGTGCTAACCGATTGTGAGGAGGCAGTTGTGCAAAAGAAAAACAGCAGTGGGAGGAGGGCTTTCATGTGTCAGTTTTAGGGTAAATATAGCGGCTCATTCTGCTGCTTTTTCTTAACAAGGTGCTAAACCGGCATGCGGCGCTGGTGGCGTATCTTTAAAGGATGAAGAAGAGTGGTTCGGCCGATCTGCCGTTACATTCCGGGTATGTGCCGCAGTGGTTGTATGAACGGATGTCGAAACTGGGTTTTGCTATTACCGAAGCGATTCTGGCGGAGTATGGGCACAAGGCCTTTCTTTCCCGTATGAGCGATCCGTTCTGGTTTCAAAGTTTTGGTGCAGTGATGGGGATGGATTGGCATTCCTCCGGGATTACTACTTCAGTGATGGGTGCACTCAAGCGGGCCATCAATCCCCATGCAAAAGAGCTGGGACTTTATTTCTGCGGCGGCAAAGGCAGATTCTCGAAAGATGCGCCCAAAGAACTATTGCTGGTTGGCGAGCAAACGGGCCTGAACGGCGATGAACTGGTGCGACTGAGCAAGCTGAGTGCAAAGGTGGATAACACCGCCGTGCAGGATGGTTTTCAGTTATACATCCACAATTTTATTGTTAGCAAAGATGGCGACTGGAGCGTGGTGCAACAGGGTATGCGGGAAGGCGATGCCATGGCCCGCCGATATCACTGGCACTCGCAGCATGTGCGGTCGTTTGTAGAAGAGCCGCACAGCGCCGTGTGCGGACAAAATCTCGGTCCCATCTTAAACCTTACAGCAGCAGAAGCGGCCGCCACCCGCAGCGGCATTTTGGATCTGACAAGTGAGAAGCCGGAGGTGATGATGCAGGAGATTCAGCACCTGGTAATGTCATCCAACCACAGCGTGCAAAGCAAGGATGTGGACCTGAAACGATTGGGTACGGTACTGTGGCTGGCGCATGATAAACAACCCAAAGATTTTGAAGACCTCCTGCTGCTGGAAGGCGTGGGGCCAAGAACGATACAATCGCTGACACTGGTGAGTGAAGTCATTCACGGTACCCCTTCACGCTTTAAGGATCCCGCCCGCTTTTCGTTTGCGCATGGCGGTAAGGACGGGCATCCGTTTCCAGTTCCTACCAAAACATATGATGAAGTGATTGAAACCCTGCAAAAAGCCGTGAATAAGGCGAAGATTGGCCAGAGCGATAAGGCACAGGCGATTCAAAAACTACACGAGCTGGCAGCCAAGCACGAAAAGGATTTTATACCGACCGATAACCTGCAAAAGCTGATTGAAAAAGAGATGGAAGAGAGCTGGCAATACGGTGGCAAAACAATCTTTGGCGATGCAAAGCCACCAAAACGATCAAAGGGCGTGCAATTGCGGCTGTTTTAGCGTTTCACCTGCTGCACTACTTCATTCCAAACCTTTTCATCTACTGAAACCGGGTATTTCTTTTTCAGCTTTTCTATCCATTCTTTCTCCAGTTTCGTTTGGTAGTCATTAATGACAAGGCCCTTTGCCTGCTCAAAGCTGCGGGGCTCAGGGTCCGAATAAAGTTTCAGAATGTAGGCAAACATTGCCGATTGGTCAGTATTGTTTACCACCGGAGCGGTAAGCGTACCGGCAGATAGCTTTTGTGCTCCTGATTGCGGGAGTTGGTTCAGCTCAAAACGGTTGGAATCAGCCGTGATCTGGTCCGGGAAATTCAGCAGGAGTGATTGCCAGTCGGACGGCTTTTTGCGCAACGCATTGTAAAACTCTTTGGCAGCCGTTTCAGTGCTGGCATAAAATACCACTGCATCGGCACTTTCTTTCCAGTGGTAGTTGTTTTGGTGCTGTTGAAAATAAGCGGCCAGCGCAGCGCTGTCGGTTTGTGCCGGCGTCCATACCTGCCTTTGCATGATTTCGAAAAAAAGATTGCCCTCGGCAAATTCTGCAATCTGCCGGCGAAATTCTTCATTGAAATCTTCCAGGTGATCCTGGTAATAATTCAGCGCTGTCTCAGACACAAATTCGTTCCACAGTTGGGGGTAAGGTTTGGCGCTGCTGCCGTCGCGTTTAAAACGATTGGGCTGCACAAATGCCATCCAATCATTTACCGTTGCGGTGCGGTCGCCCAGGTGCAACAATCCTGTTGTGGGTTGCAGCGTAACTTTTATTTTAGGAGCCTGGTACGAGAACACACTGTCAGTATAAGCCCACAATTGTGCATCTTCCACCAACAGCTTTTTATACCCTGTTTGCTTGGCTACCTTTTGTGCCAGTTGCCGTTTGGCAAATTCACTGCGGTCACTTTCCTGTATGCGGTTGAGTAACATGGCCTCCACTTCCGGTGTGAGTGTAGCGGGTACCGGATCCAGTTTGATGCGCTTTACAATGTGATAACCGTGTGCAGTTGTAAATGGCTTGCTGAATGCTCCGTCTTTCAGGGCCAGGACAGCCTGTTCAAAGGCTGGCTCGTACTCGCCTACACCAAATTCTGCCATCTGGCCGTTGGAGGCCGCCGAAACCACATCGTTGCTGAAAGCCGTTGCCAGCTTGCCAAAATCATCACCAGCCAGCAAACGTTTGTAAAGCGAATCGGCTTTTCGTTTCAGTGCCGCCTTTGTTGCTTCGCTGCTGTTGGGTGGAATGGCCAACAATATCTGCGCTGCCTTTACTCTACCCATTGCCTTACGGCTGTCAATGACTTTAAAAAAATGATAACCAGCTCCAGATTGATACACAGGTGAAACCTGCCCTACGGGTGTACTGTAGGCAAGGTTTTCCAGTTCGTAAGGAAGGGAAAAAGCCGTGATCCATCCCAGGTTGCCGCCATTGGCTTTGGCGTTCGGATCGTCGGAATAGGTTTTGGCAACGTTTGCAAAATCACCTTTGCGGAGTGCCTGCGCCACCGCCTCTTTTTTCTGCTCTGCAGCTTTGCTGTCCCCACCGAGCCTGATAAAAATGTGCGCCACCCGCAGGTCTTTTTGGGCACGGGCAAAAGCCTCTGCCACCATGCGGTTCATGGTTTCCTTATCGGTTATATAAGAAGGAATGATCTGCTGGCGCAGACTGGCAAGATCCGCCGCCAGTTGCGGCAGGGTATCGTACCCTAGGTCTTTTGCTTCTTTTATTTTTAAGCGGGAGGCAATGTAAAGGTCAAGGTATTCTTTCAGCGCCTTATCGGTAACAGGTCCCTGGTTGGCCTTCTGAAAAGCAACCAGGAAATCAGGAGCGGAAACGGCTTCTTTTCCGTAGGTGAAAAGTGTTTGCGCCGGTGCAGCAAATGCAGCGGCAAGCGAAAGGGCAGTTAGCAGTTTTTTCATGTGATATTTTTTCTTTCGGCGGGAAAACCGGGGCAGCCGGATTAGTTTGACGTTCCGCGTTTGCTGTTTGCCGTCTTCACCCGGTGTTCCAGGATCTCGTCGAGTTGCTTGTCGTTTATCTTTTTAGCAATAATGCGTTTTTCTTTATCCAGGAGGTACAAAGTAGGAAAACTTTGCACATCGTACAATTGCGAGTAGGAAGGAATATTGGCCGATACCCTTGCTTTTTCCGCCTCACGGGAATAATATACGTTTACCCAATCCTTCATGCCTGATTTCTGCATAAACTCGTACCAGTCGCTCTTTTTGCCATCGGTTTCCTTGGCAAGTGCGTACACTTTTACACCCATTGCCTTCCATTTGGCCTTGTACATGCTGTCCATCTTCGGAACGCTTTCCTTGCAGTGACCACAGGTAGGATCGTAGATCAGCACCACGGTATACGGTGCATTGACGTTAAACAGCTTTTGTGTTTTCCCGGCAGAATCGGGCAGCTCAATATCCGATGCCACTGTGCCGGTAATATTGGCCATAAGGCTGTAAGCCCGCTCGGTAATCACCTTACGGCCTTGTGCGGTAAGCCAGTCGTAGTTCTTTTGCGCAAAATATTTTTCAAACAGGTGCACAAACACCGCGTCTTCCCACATGTACTTCTGATTCAGGTAGCGGTTTACAAACTTCAGCAGGAAGAACTTCTGCATCTCTGTATTGGCCGAAGCAAATGCCATGATGTGGTCTATCTCCCTGATCACCGAATCGGGAGAGGGATAGACCAGTTGTTCAAAATAGCGATCCACCAGGTTTTCAAAAAATGGGGTGCGGCTCAGGCGGTCGTCCCAGAAATTGATGTCATCCCAGAAATGATTTTTGACATAGCGGTAAGCATAGAGCGAATCGCGTTTTTGCGCTTCGGGGTTGTGGGGAACTTCCGGCTCTTTGAGAGCTTTTAGCAGGGTTGCCAGCAGGCCGTTGGGATCTTTGCTGATGATGCCGGCCTGGTAAGCCTTTATTTTCCGTGTCAAGGAATCGATCTGTGCTGTCAGCCGGAGAGAATCGGCTGCGCTGCTGCCGGCCCGCTTGCGGAAAAGTTCTTCCTGCGCCTTCCGGTTAGTTGTCATAAAGGCCTGATAAGCTTTGAACGAACTGTTCTCGGCCGAGCCGTTAAAGCTGATGTTTTCTATGTTCGCCGTGTCGGCCACCACCGAAAATTTCTGTTCGCTGCCCACCAGCATTTCAAACTTGTTGGAGCGGTCGGGGTAGCCAACGAGGTATATGCCGCCGCCTAATTTTTTCGCTCCCTTAAAAATGCCGGTACTGGTTGCATCGAGTTTTACCGAATCAATGATCGGCATTGTTTTGCCGTTGTAGTGGCCAAGATAGATATACTGGTTTTTGAAAGGCTTGAGAGTAACTTTTATCTCATATCCATTCTGCGCAAAGGCGGTGGTGCTCAGAATGAGTCCTAAAACGGCGGCTGTATATTTCATAGAAAAAGCTGAATAGCCGTAAAAATAATTTTTAATGGGAAAGGAGTGGTTAAAAAGATGCAAAACCAATCGGCAATTGACAATTGGCAATGGACAAAACTGAGATTACAAACATTTAATACATTTCGGGATGTTGGAGCATATGACCAAGAAGCCGCCCAACTTCTTCAGATTGCTGTGCCAAGGAAGAGTGTTGGTCATGCGAGATATAAGAGCAAGAAAGACAGAAGTCTAGCCAGATATTGGTTTCAGAATTCTCCATATCTGCGTCTGAAATTTTTGAAACGAAATGAGGTGGGTATTGTTTCTTACGATAAGCCTCAGCAAGACAGGCACATACACTCCGCGACGATCGCCTTATTTGGTCTGTTAGTGAATACTTTTCTTCCACAGGAAATCGCTTCGTTACCTCAAATATGTCCATTGCCAAGTGAAAAGCTTTTTGATAAACCTTTGTTTGCTTAAAATTTTTGACGCTCATAAAGCTTGGTTTTGGTTATTTGAATGTACAGAATTCACCCGCACGTACGCTTTTTGCCCTTTACCAATTGCATATTGCTAATTGCCCATTGCCAATTGTACTTGCCTATCTTTGCCCCGCGTTTAACCTTTCATTAACCTGAGAGAAAAATACATTTGTTTCTTTTAACCATATTTATGAGAAGGATTTTATTCAGTGCGCTGATACTTTGTCTTGGAGTTGTTGCTTTTGCCCAAACCGATACATCAAGAAATACCCGTCTTCTGAGTCCGATGTCCCTTCCGTCCAACGATCATTTTATGATCCAGTTTGGCGGTGCTACCTGGCTGAACAAGCCTGATTCGGTTAACACCGGCGGTTTTTCCCGGACCTTCAACATGTACGTGATGCTGGATTTCCCGTTTAAAACCAACCCGCATTTCAGCGTAGCACTTGGCCCCGGCCTTGGCACCGACCATATTTTCCTCGATAAACAAATTGCAGATATTACCGGTACCACTACCGGCATCCGGTTTACCCGCCTGGCCGATTCCAGTTATTTTGACAAGTACAAGGTCAGCACAGCCTTCCTGGAAATCCCTGTTGAGTTGCGCTTTACGGCAAATCCCGATGCCGCCGGACGCAGTTTTAAAATGGCACTTGGTGCCAAAGTGGGTACTATGCTCGCCGCCTGGAGCAAAGGAAAAGAACTGATGAACAAGAGCGGGAATACCATCAACGATTATATTTCTAAAGAAAAAAGCAAGCGTTATTTCAATACCACCCGCATTGCAGTGATGGGTCGCGTTGGTTATGGACACTTTACCCTGTTTGGTACTTACGCCTTGACACCTGTATTCAAAGAGGGGGTAGGCCCTAAAATGAATACCCTCAGCTTTGGTCTAACGCTGAGCGGACTGTAGCCAATCGGCAACAATCACAAAGCAGGCAGGACAACCAGAATAAAAAAGCTTCAAAAGCGGTGCGCTGAAAAGTGGCATCGCTTTTTTACTTTCATCCTTAAATGATGATACATGCTGGATAAGAGCAAAAAAATAAAAGCAGAAGAAAGAGCCGTATTGGTTGGTGTCGTTCAAAAAGAACAGCGGGAAGAAGAGGTGCAGGAATATCTTGACGAGCTGGCCTTTCTGGCCGAAACCGCCGGTGCAGTTACAGTAAAAAAATTTATTCAAAAACTGGCGCACCCCGACAGCCGTACCTATGTGGGTAAGGGAAAACTGCAGGAGATTGCCACCTATATACAGAACAAAGAAATTGACCTGCTCATCTTTGACGATGAGCTGACCGGCGCCCAGATATCTAATATTGAAAAGGAGGTCAAGGTAAAAACCATTGACCGCTCTGACCTTATCCTGGACATTTTTGCTCGCAGGGCCAAAACGGCCCAGGCCAAAGCACAGGTGGAACTGGCGCAATACCAATACATCCTGCCCCGCCTCCGTGGTATGTGGAAACACCTTGAACGTCTGGGTGGTGGGATTGGTACAAGGGGCCCTGGTGAAACGGAGATTGAAACGGACCGACGGATTGTAAGGGATAAAATCTCCCTGCTGCGCAAGCGCCTGCAGGACATCGACAAACAGGCGTTCACCCAACGAAAAGAGCGGGGTGAGTTTATCCGCGTAGCCCTGGTGGGGTATACCAACGTGGGTAAAAGCACTATCATGAATCTGCTGAGTAAAAGCGAAGTGCTGGCCGAGAACAAGTTGTTTGCTACGCTGGATACCACTACCCGGAAAATTGTGTACGAAACCACCCCCTTCCTGCTGAGTGATACGGTAGGGTTTATTCGCAAACTGCCCCACCACTTGGTAGAAAGTTTTAAAAGCACGCTGGATGAAGTGCGGGAAGCCGATATCCTGCTGCATGTGGTGGATATTTCTCACCCGGCCTACGAAGACCAGCTTGGCGTGGTGAGTAAAACCCTGCAGGAAATGGGGGCTCACGACAAACCCACCATCACCATTTTCAACAAAATGGACCTGTACATCAAGCACACTTTCGACGAATGGCTGGGCGAAGAAACCAAGGAACAGATCCTGAACGATATGAAAGCCCGCTGGCAGGAGCAAACAGGCGGTAACGCCATTTTTATTTCGGCGCTGGAGCGTATGCATATCGACGAGTTGCGCAAAGCCATCCTGGATAAGGTGCGGGAACTGTACCGCGTTCGGTACCCGTATAAAACGGAATTTTTTTATTGAGAGCAGCCTTGCGTTACAAGACTTCGTTATACAATGATACCTTATGGGAAACAAACTACAGTGGGTGAAAGTAGCGGAAAGTTTAGAAGAGATTCCGTTTGGGGCAAACAATCTGGCGGAGGTAACGGCGCATGACAAAGCCGTTTGCATTGGGAAGTATAAGGAAGAGTATTTTGCTTTTGCTCCTAAATGCCCGCATGCCAGCGGCTATTTTGTGGATGGTTTTATTGATGCCCTGGGCAACGTGGTTTGCCCGCTGCACCGCTATAAATTTTGTATGAAGAATGGCCGCAACATCAGCGGCGAAGGCTATTACCTTAAACACTGGCCGGTAGAGGTAAGGGAAGACGGCGTATTTGTTGGCCTGGAAGCAAAGTCCTTTCTGGGGCTGTTTTAGCGGCAAACCGCTTTTTAAAGATTTTTATTGATAAATAGCACTTTGCTGCTTTGCAGAGAAATGAAAAACCCTATTTTTGCCCTCCCAAAACGGGAAATTCCTCCTTAGCTCAGTTGGTTAGAGCATCTGACTGTTAATCAGAGGGTCGTTGGTTCAAGTCCAACAGGGGGAGCTCAAAAAGCTCTTGGTCCGATAAAAATAATTTTCCTCCTTAGCTCAGTTGGTTAGAGCATCTGACTGTTAATCAGAGGGTCGTTGGTTCAAGTCCAACAGGGGGAGCAGAGGTCACCGTTTGGTGGCCTTTTTTGTTGCTGGTAAGCAGCGTTTTTTCGCAGTCATCCTTGATTTTATCTTCAACGCAATGCGTGGCAAAAAGATCATAGAGCAAACTTTTTCGGTTCCCTTCAAACAATTGCAGTTTCATTTCGGCGGCGTGAGTTGCAAAAAACTGGTCAAAGAATTGGGAAAGGCTGTTTCCGTCACCATCATCAATTACGACATCCGCGAGGAATTTGATGCGGTGAAAGATTATTTTGCCAATGCCCTCGACGCTAAAAATGTAGAAATCACCGTGCGCATTGAAGCCGAAGATGGGGTGCCGAAAAAGATTGAAGCCACCTCGCCGCAGATTGCCGGCATCAACCTGGAACTGATTGAGACCGTTCGCTTTGCATTTGTAAAAGAGGCTGTGAAGAAAAAGGTGAAGATTGACGTGGATAAAAACCTGCTCACCATGGATGAACTCTTCGACGCCTTCTCTGAAAAAAAGGTAAAAGCCGATACGTTTTACGAGGATGAAAAAGAGCTTGCCGAAGACCTGTTGAACATCACCGAAACCAAACATTACAACCACCTGCGTACTCTTTCTGCCAAACATGCCCATCACATTATGCGACTGCGCTTTGTGCTGAAGCCCTTCTCGTTTCTCTTTTTGTTAGAAGGCCCACAGCATTACCATATTGTATGGGAAACACTAGACACCGAAGAGGCAACCTATCTATGGCCGGTAGAAAAAGATGTGGTGCAGTTAAAGCTGGCCCTGAAAAAGGTAGAGGAGATCATTCAACTGGTAAAAGTACAGGGAAAGGTGGCCTATCATTCTTCATCGGCAGAAACGTACCGGCGAGTCTTTCACCATTATAAAGACGGCATCAAGGGATTTGTAAAATGGAAGAGTGAGCTGGAAAGTGTGCTTACGTAAAAGCAATCTGTTGTTTGTACAGCGAAAGAAAACAGTTCAGCCAACAAAAATTCATGCACTCCTCTGGTTGCTGTTGAGAAGGGAAATGTGATTGTATATTTCCTGGATCTCGGAATGAATGGCCCTAAGTTCGTCCTGCGGCCTTCTGGCTTTTAGTGCATTGGTAAACGCCTTGTTTTTTTCCACCAGACGTGCTGACAGGTTCAGCACCGATTCTATACGTTGTTGCTTTTGTGACATGTTCAGGGTCTAAAAAAAATCTGTAACAAATATGGGGCCGTATCAAAAAACGAACAGCCTCCGCAGGCAGGCAGCTTTCCTTCCGCTAAAAAAAATATACGGCCTTGGCCGGTTGCGGAAACCTTTTCTCATTTTATGACATCTCACACAAAAAGATTGCGTTGTTCATCGAATATGTTTTAGCAGGTGAAGTGTCAACCGAAAGCGAAGATGTAGTGGTGTATTGCCATAGGCAAACGATCATTTTATTAACCGGTTCCGTACCTGCATACCAAATCAAAGTCAATCCGTAATTTGGGCCAAACTAAAGGCATGCAAAAACTGCTGGTTCTTTTTCTTCTTTTCTCGTTGCAACTTGTACAAGCCCAGCCCAAAAGGGCAAGGGATATCGGGCTTTCCATTGGCGTGCTTTCACCGGGCAGATGGAATGCTATTACGGACGTTAGTGGCGTTCAGGTAGGGCAAATCACAATCATGAAGGGCGATTCAGTACGAACAGGCGTTACCGTTATTCTGCCGCATCCTGGCAATCTTTTCCAGCAAAAAGTGCCGGCAGCCGTTTACGTGGGAAACGGCTTTGGTAAACTTGCCGGCACAACGCAGGTAAGAGAACTCGGTAACATAGAATCACCGGTTGTACTCACCAATACCCTTAGTGTTTCCACCGCCATGGATGCAGTGATTGATTACACATTGGCGCAAAAAGGAAATGAAACCGTGCAATCGGTAAACGCTGTGGTGGGAGAAACAAACGATGGTTACCTGAACGACATCCGCGGACGACATGTGAGAAAAGAAGACGTGTTGCAGGCTATTCGCCAGGCACGGACGGGGCCCATAGAAGAGGGCTCCGTAGGCGCAGGAACCGGAACTGTATGTTTTGGTTTTAAAGGTGGCATTGGTACGGCATCGCGGAAGATCCCCGAGTCGCTCGGTGGTTACACTGTGGGAGTGCTGGTGCAGAGCAATTTCGGTGGCGTGCTGCAGGTGGATGGCGTGCCGGTTGGAGAAGAGTTGAAAAAATATTACCTGAGTGACCGGCTTAACAACCCGGTGGATGGTTCGTGTATGATCGTTGTGGCTACCGATGCCCCACTTGACAGCCGCAACCTTGAAAGGCTGGCACAGCGGGCTTTTATGGGACTGGCCAAAACGGGTGGCATTGCTTCCAATGGCAGCGGCGATTATGTTATTGCTTTCTCAACCGATTCTGCCCTGCGTATTCCTTACCAAAGCAACCAAGCCAAACAAACGGTTACCCTTCTGCGTAACGATGATATTTCGCCCTTGTTTATGGCGGCTATCGAAGCTGCCGAAGAAGCCATTATCAATTCGTTGGTGACAGCAAAAACCATTAAGGGAAAGGAAGGCCGGCAGGTGGAAGCCCTCCCGAACGATAAGCTGCTTTCCATCCTGATGAAATATAACCGTCTGCGGTAGTTTTCTTCACTCTGTTAACTTATTTCTATGCGAGCTTTTTTTGTCCTTACTGTTCTTTTTCTTTCCACACAATTGCCTGCACAAATTGCGGTTCAGTACCCCTTACCTGTTTTTACAGATCCGCAGCGGGTTGAAAAGATCAAAGCGGCCTTGCCTGTCATTGATAAGTTGTACAAAGATTTTGCAGCCCGGGTGCATTCTCCCGCTTTTGTTTATGGTGTGGTGGTCGATGGACAATTGATCGGCACAGGACAGACCGGTCATATCCAGGTAGATAAAAAGCTGCCGGCTACCACCCGGTCTGCTTTCCGGATTGCTTCCATGACGAAAAGCTTTACCGCCATGGCCATCCTGCAATTGCGGGATGCTGGTAATCTGCAACTGGATGATCCGGTTTCAAAATACATTCCGGCTTTTGCGCAGCAAGCCTACCCTGCAACCGATGCACCAACAGTTACCATCCGCCACCTGCTGACACATGCTGCCGGCTTTCCCGAAGACAATCCCTGGGGTGATCGCCAGCTGGCAAAATCAGAAGAGGAGTTCATGGCGCTTGTCAACAAGGGCATTCATTATTCCAACGTACCGGGAGTGGCCTACGAATACAGCAATCTCGGGTTTACCCTGCTGGGACAAATCATCAAAACCGTTACAGGGCAACCCTACCAGGAATACATCACCCAGCATATTCTTAAGCCTCTCGGTATGGCACATACGTACTGGGAGTTTGGCCATGTGCCTGCGGCAGAACTGGCGCATGGTTATCGCAGGGTGAACGGCAATTGGGCAGAGCAACCGCTGCTGCACGATGGCGCTTGGGGTGCCATGGGCGGCATGATCACAACCATTGAAGATTTCAGCAAATACATGGCCATGCACCTCTCGGCTTGGCCGCCCCGTAGCGAAAAGGAAAATCCTGTCTTGAAACGTAGCTCCCTGCGGGAAATGCACCATCCCTGGAACCTGTATGCAATCAACTGGAACTATGCCTATCCTTCCGGCCGCCAGTGCCCTACTGCTATTGCATATACCTATGGCCTGCGCTGGACAAAAGATTGTGAAGGCCGGATCGGTGTAGGACACAGCGGCGGGCTTCCCGGTTTTGGCAGTAATTGGCAGGTGCTGCCTGAGTATGGAATCGGTGTTGTATGCTTTAGCAACGTGACTTATGCGCCCACAACTACAATCAACAATCAGGTGCTGGATACACTGGTGGCGTTGGCAAAACTGAAGCCCCGCCAAGTGCAGCCTTCCTCTATCCTGCAAACAAGAAAAGAACAGTTGGTAAAGCTGCTGCCGCACTGGCAAGGTGCAGAAACGTTGGGCATTTTTGCGGATAATTTTTTCCTTGATTATTTCACCGATTCGCTGCGCAAAGAAGCGACGGGTATTTTCAGCAAAGCTGGAAAGATTACACGGGTTGGTGAAATTGTACCGGAAAATGGTTTGCGTGGCTCCTTTCTGCTGGAAGGAGAGAAGGGCAATATCGAAGTGTTCTTTACCCTAACGCCGGAAACCGTGCCCATGATCCAGCAGTATCGTATCCGGTTCCGGGATAAATAAGGTTCAACGCTCTTTGCTTGTATTCTATTACCTATAAAGTTGGCTGCATAAGCAAGAAAGATATGCAATGGCCACAGAATGCTATTTCAACAACTGGCTGAAGCGTTTCAGATCAGCCAGTTCGGCGGAAGTAAGCGGCTCATTGTTCTGGTATTTCGACTGCAGGAAGAGGACCCGCTTGTGTTGGGGGTATCTGGCAAGAATGGCATCAATCAACTGGCCGGTGCTTTCATCTTTTTCATATAACGGCTTGGACTCTTTCGGCGCTTCAGATTTGGTGCGGTTGGGCATTTTGTTGATCAACGCCTCCAGGGCGGCCAGCTTGCCCGGAGGCAGGTCTTTGATCTTTTGGGCTTTGCCATAAAGTCCTTCCAGTTGTCCTTTTGTAAGCCAGCCCCGGCTGATGTATTGCTTGTAAAGAGAGATAATAAAAGAGGAAACAGGATAAGCCAGGATACAGGCTTCCAGCACTTCGTTCACAATATCGATGCTTCCTTTTTTTTGTTCCATGGTGGAGCGCCAAATGTAAGGTTCTTTTACCGCCTGGCTGCTACCGGCAAAAAGTGGAAAGGAGTATTTTTATATGAACCCAGGGATTTCATTCTTTTCTGTTTATGAACACAACTTCCATTGACACCGTCATCGATCGCCTCGAAGCCATTATGCAGGAATGCATCCGTGAAAAAAACAAAGCCGGTTTTTTTACAGCGCTGTATCACAAAGTAACCTGCAAGGTAAAAGAAGCCCTGCTCAACGGCGAGTTTGAAGACAGCAGCCGCATGGAAAAGCTGGATACCATCTTTGCCGGCCGCTATATTGACGCATGGGAAGGCTGGAAACGGAATAGGCCTATTTCCCAATCGTGGGCAGTAGCTTTTAAAGAAGCAAAAAAGCCCCTGGCGCTGGTGTTACAGCACATGATGCTTGGCGTGAATGCCCATATCAACCTTGACCTGGGCATTGCAGCTGCAGAGACGTGTAAAGACGGTGATATTCATGCCATGCGCCGCGATTTTGTGCGGATCAATGCTATCTTAAATGCGGTACTGCTTGATGTTTTGAAAGACCTACAACGGGTTTCGCCACTGTCTTCCCTTCTTGGGCTACATTCCCGCAACCGGCAATCCATGCTGATCAATTTTACCATTGAAGTAGCCCGTGATGGTGCCTGGTGTTTTGCCGAAGACCTCTGGCACCTTACCGAAGCTGAGAGAGAAGCATTCATTACCGAACGAGATAAAGAAATTTATCAGCTGGGACAAAACATGGCGGAAACAAAAGGACTGCTGAAATTAACGGCTATCGCTATCCGCATTTTCGAATGGAACAACGCAGCAAAAGTGATCCATGTTTTGCGGGAAAGCAGCAAGGTGAAATTCCATGCAGAAACTACTGCAGTACCCGCTCCAGTTGTATAAGATCAGACCACTTACCAGCTACAAGAAATCATGGCTGTTGCACCGGTTTATTGTTCGCCATTTTTTCCGGTGCACCAATGGTTTTCAGGATGCCGGTAAACGCTGTTTTCCATACCAGGTTCATAAAACCGCTATTCGGATCCCTGTTAAAGGAAGCTTCTTTTGTTTGCTTTTTCCCGTTCAGCCACCACGGGTTGCCGTTCCGGATCACAAATACATTGGCCAGTAAGGAAATCAGGTCTTTGTCATTCATGCCTTTTCCCTCTTTATTCTTTTCCAGCATCGACAATTTCAGGTTATTGTAAAGCAGGTTGGCGGTACCTTTTGCACCCCATTCATGTCCCTGCATCGTTACACTAAATTTCTCTACTCTGCCTTCATCTATATTCAGCATGCCCAAGGGTCTGGTAATTGAATTCAGCACTTGGCCATCAAATCCATCTGAACTGAGCGTTGCTGAAAACGCTCCTTTTTTAGCATTCTCCATATTGAAGCGGAAGCTTGCTTTCAGCGGAATCGATCCTAATAACAGCGATGAGCCACTTACTGTCACGGGTTCATCCTTTTTCTTGTTGTTGTGCAGATTAGAAACAGTTAGGGCAGTGCTTTTAAGTGTGACTGTACCTGTTTGACCTGACACCGGGTTGAACTCTTCGTACGCAATGTCCATATTGCGGACCTGTAGTTTGGCAATATGGATTCCCATCTGGGATTTCGCCAGCATTTGGTTGGGAAAGTTGCCCATTTTGTTTTGTGGTGGCAACCTGCGATCGAAGTAAACGTTAAGCTTGCCACCCTTTGTCTGGATATTGTCAGCCTGAATGGCATCTCCATTCAGTGCAGGCCACCAGTCCATACCATTGATGATCACTGAAGGCAACGCAAGGTTGTACATTTCCGTTGCATGGCGCTGCTTTTTCATGAATGCTTCTTTATTCACGGTGGAGCCGTACCGCAGGTTTTTCAGCACGACCTGTTTGGCTGTAGCATTGATGAACGCATCTTTTATGCTGAATTGATACAAGCCTTTATTCATTGTTGTGGTGAAATTGTGAAACTCCATAGTTGCTTCTTTGGCAAACAGGAAGCGGTCCTCCGCGTTGCGGGTGCTGCTATTCAGTAAGATATTTTTCAGCAATACCTGTACATTCTTGAATGTTTTGGTACTGCCCTTTTTTTTATCGCTTACCTCTACCAGGCCGTCTTCTATCACCAGGCGGTTAACAGCCAGCTTTTCCATTTCCTTTAGGAACTGCTGTGAAAACTCTCCGCTCTTTTTTTGTTTGCCGCTGTGCTGACGATCAATGCGAATGACTGGTTTCACCAGCTTTACGATCTTATAATCCATTGTTTTACTGGTCAGGGCATCATCGAGATTGATGCCTTCAATGCCCAATGCTTCAAACGTGATGGTGAATACATTGGCGGGAAGTTCCCCGGCTGACCGCAGTTGCTGCAATACCCCTGCATCGGGACGGAGTGAAACGTCCCGCAGCGATACCTGCGAAGAAAGAACATCAACTTTCATATCGCCAACGTCAAGCTGGTACAAGCCATTGGTACTTTTATTTACTAGGCCTTGCAGCTTTTGAATAAAGAGGGGACGCAGGTCCAGAGGCGAAACTTTTTTGCCGGCGAGTGAGTCTGGTTTGTCTTCATTATCGTCTGCTCTCGAATCGCCGTCATCTTCAGCCGCCACGCCTGCTGTTTTATTTGTATTGATTGCGTTCTTTGAACCGGCTGTTGTAGCAGCGTTGTGCTCCGTCGTCCTTAATTCTTCCGAAGTTTCCTTACGGTTACCGCTGCGCAGGTAAATCTGCAACGCAATGTAGCCACCAATAATTAGTAGCGCCGGTATCAAAACCACCCAAAAAACTTTCTTCCCCATACCCTTGCAACTCAAAAGCTAAGCCATATGCAATCTTTTTCTAAATTCTCACCCTTTGTTGCAGGTTCATTTGGCGGCTCTTAAAAAAATAGTGCACAAAAAAAGCCGCCTTTTTACAGGCGGCTTTTAAAAATTAGATCCAGATTAAAATGCGCGGCTAACATTTTCATAGCCGAACAAATCATCCACACTTAGCTTTTTCACTTCCCCATATTTTTTCAGATCATCCACATTTATTCTTTTTTCAGACGCAATTACCGTGTAGGTAAAGGGTTGATTCTGGAACTGCTGTTGGTGATAAGTGGCAATATCCGCCAGGGTCAGGCCGTCCAGTTCCTTGTACACTGTTTTGCGCACGTCTTCCGACAAACCTTTTTTGCGGGCATTCAGGTAGTTGAAGATGATGCCATCTTTTGTGATACGCTGTGTTTCGATGTCCTTTTTCTGGCTTTTGATAGCATTCACAAAGTTCTGCTCGGTCTTTGGCAGATCCTTCAACAGTTCGTTCATGCTGTTGATGGCTTCGTTCATTTTATCAGCCTGACTGCCTACATAACCGACAAAAGTGTAGTCATCTTCTTTTTTAGATGGTGTTTGCACAAATGCATAGGTTGAATAGGCCAGTGCTTTGGATTCGCGGATGGTTTGGAAAACCACCGAGCCCATGCCACCGCCAAAGTAGCTGTTGTAGATACCGATCTTAGCCGTATTCTTCGCATCGTACTGTCCCAGGTCGCGAACCCAGTAGATTTCGGATTGTACCGCATCGTAATCGTTGAACAACACCTGGCTGGCGCCCTGCTTCAGGGGTTTAAACTGAACAGCCTTTGGCGCTTCTTTCCACGTCTGTGGCATAGGGTGCAGTTTAACAATGTCTGCACTCAATTTTGCCAGCGGCGTCGGGCCATAATACAGCACTTCGTGTTTGTAATTGGGTAAAGCATGCAATAGGGCCACCAGGTCTTCGGCTTTCAGCGACTTGATCTCTTCGTTGGTCAGTACATAATTGTAGGGGTTGTTCTGTCCATAGATGGCATAGTCGCGGATGGCTGCAGCAATGGCCTGCTTGTTGGTTTTGTTGTTGGCCCGTGCTTTCAGCATGCGGTCTTTCAGTGCTTCCAATGCCGCTGCATTGGGTTTGCAATTGCGCAGCAGGTCTTCAAACAGGGTTACCGCTTTGCTGAAATTTTCCTGCAAACCGCTGATGGTAACAGTGGTTTCTTCGTTACCGGCATTGGCCGAGAAGGAAGCTGCCAGGTTGTAAAACTGCTTGGTGATGTCTTCGGCACTCAGCTTATCGGTACCCAGGAACTGCAGGTACTGCAGGGCAATGGGCAGCATGCGGTTGTTGAAATTGCCCTGGTCAAAATAATAGCTCAGGCGGAAGATGCTGTTGTCTTTGTTGGGAACATGCATCACATCGGCGATGCCGGCTTTGCCTTTCTGCATGTCTTTGTTGTAATCCACCCAAACCGGTGCAATATCAGGAAGCGGTGTGCTGGTGATGGCCTTTACAAAATCGCTTTGTTTACCGGCGTTGGTCTCTACCGGTGTAATGGCCGGCTTCTCCACTTTTGCAATATTCTTGTCTTCGCCTTTGCGCTTGTAAATAACAGCATAGTTGGTATTAGTGAAAAAGCGGTTAGCAAATTCAACAATCTCTTTTTTGGTGATCTTCTCGATCTCATCGAGGAAGGCCACATTCTCTTTCCACTCTTCACCGCGGTTTTTGATGAATTCGTCCATGATGTTGTTCACACGGGAAGTGTTGTTTTCCATGGCCGTCATCTCGCTGAGTTTGTAATTGGCCACAATGGCTTTGATCAGCGATTCATCAAACTCACCTTTTTTCAGCTTTTCAATTTGCTCCAGCAGGATGTCTTTTACCTGCTCCAGCGTTTGTCCCTGCTTGGGATTTGCCAGCAACTGGAAAACACCGTAGTCTTTGTACTGGCGGATACCGGCAGCGGCGCCCAGCACTTTTTGCTGCTTGTTCAGGTTCAGGTCCAGCAAACCGGCCTTGCCGTTAGAAAGAATGGAGGAAACCACAAAAGCCAGGTCAGCATCTCTGGAACTGGCCGGACCTGTGCGGTAAACAATACGCATGGTTTCAGCCGAAGGGCCATAAATCTCCTTTACAACCGGGCCGGCCAGCGGCGCTTCAATCGGGCCTTTGTATTCTTCCACCGGCTTGGGCTTCATATAGGCAAAAGCGGCGTCAATTTTTTTCACCACTTCATCCGGGTTGAAATCACCCGCCATCACAATGGCCATATTATTCGGCACATAGTACTTGTAGTAATACTCGCGGATGGCTTTCAGCGAAGGATTTTTCAGGTGCTCGATAGTGCCGATGGTGGTTTGCTGTCCGTAGTTATGTGTTGGAAACAGCAGGGTGTGCATGGCTTCCTGAATCTTCCAGCCGTCGTTGTCCAGCGAACGGTTTTTTTCTTCATACACCGCTTCCAGTTCCGTATGGAAAATCCGGAGAATCGGATTGCGGAAACGTTCGGCCTGCACAGCCAGGAATTTATCCAGGGCATTGGAGGGGATATTCTCGTGGTATACGGTTTCTTCTACCCAGGTATGCGCATTGGTGCCCTGCGAGCCCATAGAGGCCATCATTTTATCATATTCATTGGCGATGGCGTATTTGGCCGCTTCACCGGAAACACGGTCGATCTCTTTGTATATTTCTTTGCGTTTGGCTTCATCCGTTGTTGAATTATACTGCTCATATAGTTCGTCAATCTTGTCCAGCAGGGGTTTTTCTTTTGCCCATTCCAGCGAGCCGAATTTGTCGGTTCCCTTGAAAAGCATGTGCTCCAGGTAGTGCGCCAGGCCAGTGTGGTCTTTGGGATCGGTGTTGCTGCCGGCCCGTACCGGGATGCGCACCGCAATGCGGGGCTCTTTATCGTTCGGAGAAAGGGCAACGGTCAACCCGTTTTTCAATGTGTAAAAGCGGGTAGCCATTGGGTCATTGGTCACATACTTGTAGGTGTAACTGCCACTGGTGGCTGTTTTCCACTCATACTTTTTCTGTGCCTGATTGGTTTTTTGTGCTTGTGTGGTTGCAACCACAAGCAAAAAGAGAAACAGATGCGTAAACTTCATACGTGTGTTTTGTTTAAAAAGATAAAAATACCTGTTGGGTTAACTTCCGGTGACGTGCTGGTTCTGGGAGAATGGTGTGTAAATTAAGGTGTTAGCCCATTTTAGATGCTACCGTTCATCATAAAATTATTTTATGTGGGCGGTTGGAACGGTTATTTAACAGTGCCTGCAGACCTAAAAAGCAAATGGATGCGTATGAAAACAGGGTATTGGAAATTGGCAGCAGGCCTGGCGGCGGCGGCAGCAGCCGTCTTATTGGCTGATGCCTGGTGGGGTGAGCGGTATTTTTTCCATACAAAGCGTTACCGGATTGGCAAAAGGGACAGCCCGAAACAGGTTCGGATCATCCTGCTATCGGACCTGCATTTTAAAAAAGACTTTAAGCTCTATCACCAAAAGCTGGCAGGAGAGATAAGATCCCTGCGTCCCGACCTCATTCTTATTACCGGCGACCTGATTGACGAACACGGCACGCCGGGACCAGCGAATCGCTTTTTACACTACCTGCAGAACCTGGCACCCTGGTTTGCTATTCCCGGAAATCACGATAATAAAAACAAGGTGAGCCGGCAAACCCTGCAAAAGATCGTAGAGCGAAATGGTGGCCACCTGTTGGTAAATGAAACCGTGCAGGTACGGGTTTCGGATGTTCCGTTCACCATTACCGGCCTCGAAGATTTTATTGAAGCAGAAAGCAACTTTACAGAAGCTGTACGGGGTATTGGCCGGGAAGAAAATCACCTGCTGCTGGTGCACAGTCCCCTGCAGCAGGAAGAGGCCTTGCAAGCCGTGGAAAAGATCAATGCAGGGCGGCCGGAAAGCCGACAGATATGCCTGCAATACATTTTTGCGGGGCACACCCATGGCGGGCAGGTACGGTTGCCGCATTATGTGCCCGTACTGCCCCTGAAATCAGGTGGCTATGTCAACGGCTGGTACAACAAGGGAAAACCCTTTCTCTATGTTTCCAAAGGCTTTGGTACATCGGCAGTGCCGTTCCGGTTTGGCGCCAGGGCCGAACTTACCGTGCTGGAATATGGTGTATAAACCTTGGAGGAGAAATGTGGGAGGCGGTAAAAAGAACTGCAGCCGTTCTCTTTCAAGAAAACGGCTGCAAAGAGTTGGTTAGGATTCGGCTTCCCATGGAAGGTAGGCCTCGTATTCGATGCATCCTTTCACAAGCTTTGCCTCTACATATTCATAGGAGGAAGGGCGGTTGCGGAACTTGCCTCTTTCCACGATTTCGGAAAAACGGTAAATGGTATCATCATCCGGTAGTGGAAAGGCCATGTGGCCAAGCGAGGTTTTTACCTTCAGCATGAGCCGTGAACTTTCATTAAAAATAATGGTGACATAGTTATCAAATGTAAAGCGCAGGCCATCCTGCCTTTTGAATACGGTACCGAATTGGGGACATTGGATTATTTCAACATGCATGGAGCGAAATTAGAAGGCAGCGTGTTGAGAATCAATTGCATTACTACTGAAATTTTCTGCAACAGATACGATGCTTTTTCCGAGTGAAAGTACGCAAACAAGCAAGCTTTCACCAACGCAAAAACCCATGGTGAGTTACGTGTTTGCATTAGAGTTAATTGCCAACATCAGGAACAGTATCTGTTGATGGGAACCATTGCTTTTCCTTTTTACAGGATGGTCTCATTTCCTGTCCTTATTTTGCAGCTATCACTTAGTATGAAAGAACTTTCACCCATACGAACTGTTACAGTTACCCGTTATGTAACACCGTTGCGGGAAGGCGGGTCGCTGCCTGCTATCGTAGAAGCAGACGATGATTTTTTGTATGTGCTGAAATTTCGCGGCGCCGGGCAGGGTATCAAAGCGTTGGTAGCGGAACTGCTGGGGGGAGAAATTGCCCGGACCCTTGGTTTCAGGGTACCTGAAATTGTTTTTTCAGAGGTGGACCCTGCCTTCGGTCGCACAGAGCCCGATGAGGAGATACAGGACCTGTTAAAAGCCAGTGCAGGGTTAAATCTTGCCCTGCATTATCTCTCCGGTTCCATCACCTTTGACCCGGTTGTTACGCAGGTTGATCCCCTCCTTGCATCGCAACTCGTGTGGATGGATAGTTTTATCACCAACGTAGACCGTACGGCCCGCAATACCAACCTGCTCATGTGGCACAAAGAGCTTTGGCTGATTGACCATGGTGCCTCTCTGTATTTTCATCACAACTGGGACGCCTGGAGAGAAAGTTCGGAGCGGCCCTTTGTGCAGATTAAAGACCATGTGCTGCTGCCGTGGGCCAGCGAACTGGAAGCCGTGGATGTCACCTTTCGTCAGCTGTTGACACCAGAGCGGCTGCATGGCATCGTCTCGCTGATTCCTGATGACTGGATTCAAAGTGGAAACTATCCACAGCCGGGTGAAGTACGGTCGGTGTACACCGAGTTTTTGCTCAACCGCCTCTCTCATTCTTCCACTTTCTTAAAAGAAGCACAACATGCCAGGCAAGCACTTATTTGAATATGCTGTCGTTCGCGTGGTGCCACGAGTAGAGCGGGAAGAATTTGTGAACGTGGGCATTGTGCTTTACTGTAAACAACAGCGCTACCTGCAAACCCGTTTTCATCTTCCGAAAGAGCGGCTGTTGGCCATTTGCCCTTCGTTGGATACCGATGAAGTGCAGGACTATCTTACAGCCTTTGAAAAAATAAGCAGTGGCAGCAAAGACGGCGGTCCCATTGCCAAACTTGATCTTCCTTCCCGTTTCCGCTGGCTAACGGCTACCCGCAGCACCGTTGTGCAGGCATCTAAGATTCATCCCGGCATGTGCGATGACTTGGACAAAGCGCTGGAGAAGTTATTTGTGCAGTTAGTAGCTTAAATAGGAAGTGGTAAATAGGGGCTAGCAAGTAGGCTTTCTGTGCAAGCTGTTATACACTTCGCAATCTCTCCTGTTATGCTGAAAGTTTGTATTGGTAAGCAAGGATGCATATAGTGGCTACTTGCTATTTACTGCTCCCTACTCCCTACTCGCTACTCTGTTAAAGAATTCTTCATTAACACTTACTAACAAAAGATGGGTGATGTTTTGCAATCCGATTGGCAGAACGAACAAAACCACGTTCCCTTTGTTTTATGAAAAAACATTTATTCTTTTCCTCCTTATTCTTTCTCTCTGTAGCTGCAATGGCCCAGTCAACTGTATCCTTTGGTATTCGCGGTGGTGTTACCAATTCTTCTATCAAAGGGGATGCGGCGGAAAACCTGCAAAGTATGATCAAGTATACCGGTGGTGCGCTGACAATGCAAAACAAAAACGGTTTTTATGCAGGTGGCTTTGTGAACATTCCCGTGTCGGAACAGTTTTCCATCGAGCCCGGAATTACGTATGCGCAAAAGGGTTATACAGTTCGCGGACAGTTTGGTATTGAGGGTGCCGACCTTGTTGGTGCCAAGTCGGAACTGACACTTGGTTATGTAGAAGTGCCGGTGCTGGCAAAAGCAAATTTTAGTGGGCTGCAGTTGTTTGCAGGACCGCAGGTGGCTTACCTGGCAAATGCCGGTCTGCATACAAGGGCAGGTGCGTTAGGCTTTAATTTTATCAACGATAAGCGTGACGTAAAAGCCCAGTTCAACGATGTGGATGTTTCGTTAACCGGAGGTGTGGGATACCAGTTTGCCAACGGTTTGCGCTTGCAGGCAGCATACGATCATGGATTGTCGAGGATCAACTCTGGTCAGAGTATGGAAGCTTACAACCGTGCGGTAAAAGTGGGCATTGGCTTCCAGTTTTAAAGCAATAAAATAAAGAGCTTATTACGGTCATGCAGGAGGCCTGCATGACCTTTTTTATGGCTACAGCTTCATTTGTTGCAAGCAGCCTAAGCCGTTGATTTTCTTTGGATAAAACATTGACCGGCGGTATAAAAGGCAGGATGAAACAGGGGCTGATGCCGCGAAATGGGTGTAACTTTAGTATACACTAAATCAATGGTTATGAACCAGCATGTTATCTCCCGGTTCGCCATTTACACTCTCGCCATTGTTATGGCCTATTTTGGCATCCGGCATTTTCTTTATCCTTACGATCTTGTTGTGAAAGTTCCAGATTTTCTGCCTGGAGGGGTCGTTTGGGTTTACCTTACCGGAGCAGCTTTTGTCCTTACTGCCGTTTCGTTTTTAATTAATGTATGGGTGCGTACGGCAGCGTATCTTTTAGCCATCCTGCTGTTCTCGTTTGTGTTTACCATTCACCTGCCCAATTACCTGGAAACAGCCGACAAGGCTTATCAAACCATGGCGCTGACCAACCTGCTGAAAGATGCAGCACTGGCCGCCTTTGCACTTTACATTGCCAGCAATGCACGGCACCAGCGCATTCTGGAAGAAACGGATGTAAAAGAGGAGAGAAGGGGAGTTAGTATGAATGCGGAACCGGCATAAGCACTCCAGCGTAAACAAAAAATCCATTGCTGTTGAACGGCCGGCGGAACCGTAAGCAGCAATGGATTTTATTTTTCAACAGGAATCGTTCGTTCAGACTACGTTAACGTCCGGTACAAGTACTGCAGTTGCCGGTTCTTCCTGCAACTGGGCACTGATCTTCTGTAAAAGGAATTCGGTTACAAACGGTTTGGCAACAAAATCATCGGCGCCAAATAGCAGCGTACGCGATGTAGGATAATAAAGTGCCGACATCAGGATCACTTTTGTCTGTCGTCCGTCGGTGGGGTGTTTGATCTTCCAGCAAAGCTGCCGGCCGTCATCACCACTCAGGTTAATGTCAATCAGTGCCAGGTCGGGTTTGAAATGGGCTGCAACATATTCCGCTTCAGCCATCGATACGGCAGATTCTACTTTATATCCGTGTTGTTGAAGTTTGCGCTCAAGAAGCATCAGCAGGTCAATATCATCATCAACCACCAATACTCGCATAGTAGTGTTTTGCATAGTTAAGTGTTTTTAGGCGTTTACGAAATTTTGTTTCGTTTTACAACGGGTACAAACTCTCAGCAGGTACTGGCGATGGCTTTGCAATGGGTGGCGGATAGAAAAAAGTGAAGTTGACTGACTCTGTTTGGCTTTTCTTGGATCTGGAAAAAATTTACTGGACGGTGTGTCTTAGGATACGGGATAACGTGTCAATCAACTTCGATTCAAAGATACCTTAGACAGATTTCGTCATCAAGAGCAGTTTTTCCTTTTTCCTTTGCTTCACGATTTACGTAAATGGGGTGACGGCCTGCGTAGTTGTACGAAAAAACCCTGCAGAAAATACGCATTTGCGTTGCTTTGCCTGCCTTAATTCAAGGCAAAAAAAGCGGGACCGGCAGTGTGAAAAAATAAATTCGGGTTTATACAATAGGTGCGGAATCACATGCCATACTGCTTTGCAACGGCTACAGCATTTGAGCAAGGCGTGTGTATAACTATTTTGTTTTTTGCTCTTTGACGGTGTTCTTAATTTAATCCCTCGTTACCCTTTTGTATGCCAAAATACAAATCAGTACAACGGGCTTACCTCTTTTGGGGGCTTAGCATTTTTGGCCTGCTGGGTTTTCACAGGCTGTACCTGCAAAAGCGCAAAACGGCCGTTGTATGGATGCTCACCCTGGGGCTATTTGGCCTTGGTGCCGTTGCAGATTTTATTTATTTAAAATGGTTAGTTAAACGCTACAACATGATTCAGAAACTGAAAGAACTGCAAAAAGAATTACTATCGACAGAACAATGGCGTGAAGAACTGGCACGTAAACAGAAATATGAAGAAGCTGCTTACAACCGCGATAAAGAAAAACTGCTGAAAAGGGAAATGGCACGCCTGCGCCTGAAACTCAAACTGGGCCGGGAGGTGGAAAGGGAGTAATGCCAATTGGCAATAGATAATAGACAACAATAAAGGGCTGCGTGCTGATGTTGGGTCATCCTTTGCAAATTGCCTGTGTCTATTGAATCGCATGGCACAGCAATTGACGGCTTTGGGGAAACGGTTTTTATGAAAGGAAAATATGTTGCCGCTGCAGGTGTGGCCGTGGTTGGTTTTGCGGTTTATTATTTTTTCGGAAAACGCAAGGCGAAAATAACTACCGGTCCGCAAAAAGAAAGCGAACGCCATCATCTCACCAATGCTTTTGCCAGAGCAAAGCAGGTAGCCACCGGCCGCTCGTGAGCAGTGTTGCGGAACCTTGTTTACTGCGGGTAGTAGTCCCAAAGCCCCAGTGTGCCCCCGATGCGGATGGGTGATTCCATTGGTACAGGATCGGTTAAAATCCAGGCATAGCGTCCCTTTGTATCATTGCCAAATGCTTTTTCTTCAAGCGTAAGTGCCGCTATTGATGCAGCAGGAAGGTGGAGTTTTTCAACCGGTATAATTTCCTTTAGCGTTACGCTACCGATGATGGCGCCAAACGGCAGTTCGTTAAAATCCGTGATGTAGTTGCGGATCGGTTGTTTGTTGCAGAGGATACTTCCTTTTATACCCTTACTGGCATGAATCAGCAGCGGCCCGCGATAAGCTGTCTGCCACGACCGGGTTTCAATGGTTTTGACTCCCATGATCACCATGGATGCCCAGGGCTGCAATAACGAAATTGTTTTCATGCAATGGATAAAACAAAAGGCAGCCAACAGCTGCCTTTATTTATATTTCATTTTTTATAGGGACATAGAGCCACGGATTGCGAATTTTAAAAGAAGGGTAAGCAGTAAGTATACACCACGCCTAAACTCACCACCATCAAATAACTGCTTACCCTGAAGAAACGTATCTGATAGATACCTTCTTGTAAAACCATGCCATTTTCTATTGGTGCCGGCTGCTGGTTGTGATAAGTCTCGGTTCTGCTTCGGGAAGCCTCTCCTAGCATTTTTTTGTTGTGTACTCTTTGTTCAATTAATTCATTTATGGAAAAGAATCAACAGAACCAAACAAGGGAGAATCTGTCCTCCAACGAGGGGTCAACAACAGGTGGTGCACAGCCGGGGCAACAACTTCCCACAAAAGATCCCAGTAGCCTGGATCAGCCAAAAGTCAGGTCAGGCGAAATTGATCAGCACAGCGAATCGAGCCTTCCCGAAAAAGATGAGGAGACATTGGGCACACCGTAACCTAATTGCCTGCAGGATATCAATGCAATGTAGCGCTCAATGGACGGAGCTATGTTTCTGTTATCATTAAAGATATTAGCAAAAATGTATAGCGGCAATCCTGCTTTAAGCGATAGGCGGGACCGGTAACCTGAAGGGTATTGTATTTGCAAAATTAGGAAAGCAGGTGCTTCATCAATCCTGCTAATGATATGAAACCGGAGATTGTTACCCGCATTGCACAAGCCGGGCTGGTGGCCAAGGGCTTTGTTTATATTTTATTGGGCTTACTGGCTTTTATGGCTGCATTTGAATTGGGCGGCCAGGGAAGTAACTCCGCCACGAAGGCAGGGGCACTTCAATTCAGCAAGGAATTGCCTGCAGGCGACCTGCTGCTGCCGGCCATAGCCATTGGTCTTTTTTGTTATGCTGCCTGGCGTTTCATTCAGGTTTTTCGCCAAAAAGGCAAAGATGGGTGGAAAGAGAAAATCCTCTACCTGTTCAGTGGCCTTGCTTACCTGGCGGTTGCCATCACCGCATTGAAGATTGCTGATGGAGGAAACAACAGCAATGGCAACCAGAACCAGGCAATTGCCAGCGAATTATTAAGCAAGCCTTTTGGTCAAATATTAGTAGGGTTGGGCGGATTAGTTTTTGCCATTGTTGGCGCCTACCAGATTTATTACGGCTTTTCCGAAAAATACCGCAAACATGTGCAGCGTCTTTCCCTGCACTCAACACAGTCTTCGCTCATGTTGCGTTCCGGAAAAGTGGGCTATATCAGCCGTGGGATTGTGTGGCTGGTTATTGCATTCCTCTTTTTCCGTGCCGCTGTTCATGCAAGAGCTTCTGAAGCCGGCAGTACAGGCGAAGCCTTCCGGTTTATAGAAGGCTCGCCCTATGGATCGTTGCTTTTGGGTGTTTTAGGTTTGGGGCTCATTGCCTATGGCGTGTTTAGCTTTGTACGGGCCCGGTACGAACGATTCACCTAGCATGCAAAGTCCGGACACATACCCATAAAAGAACAGACACTGCTCCCAAGCTTTTACTCTGAATGTTTCCTGTTGCATTATTGTCCCCAGGGATATGTGTCCGGTGGTTCGTTTCGTGCATCTGTATAGAGCGGTTGCAGTGCTGTGGTTCTTTCGAAATAAAGAAAGGCATCATAGCGTTCAGGGATGACGGAGGGAACGTAATTGCCTCTTTCATTATGGGGAGCGTACACTACGCCGATGGCTCTATGCCCGATAGCTTTATTCAGGGATGAAATATTTTTTAGTTCACTGGAAAGTAGAATTCTGTTTCCGCCACCCTGCTGGTGCAGCAGGTGTTCCCAACTGCCTCTTTGTGCCGAAGGCACATTCATGGTTTCAATAGAACCTTCCCAGGCTGTGGAAGCTATGACCTTTCCCTGGTAGCCACCAAAGCCAACGGCATACACATTCTCCCTGCCAAACTGCTCCCGCATGAGTTGTCCAAGATTGAATTCACCGGAAGATGCCATATCGGTATACCGGGCATCACCAATATGCGTGTTGTGTGCCCATATGATCACTTTGCTGTCTGAACCATGAAACTGCAGCAATCGCTCTACGGTTTGTGCCATGTGATCATCACGTATATTCCATGATAACGCACTGCTTTGCACCATGGCGCTGTAATACCGTTCGGCATTATAGGCTACTAATGCGTTTTGCTGCGCTACAAATGCATCCTCAGTCGTGGCAGTTTCGCCACCACCGGTGGCATTGAACACTGAACGGTAAAGCCTTTCCGTCTGGGTTTTGCAGGTTGCCGATGCATTCAGCACCGAGATGGCATAGTCCTGGCCACTTCCGTTAAAAGGCTGAAAGCAACCCGCCACCGATCTGGCAATTTGTGTAAGCGTATCATTTCCCTGGATATAAGGCATCAGTTCACTTACCGATTCCCACAGGCAGTAAACGTCCATTCCATAAAAGCCTGCTTTCTGACCTGCGGGTTTATCCTGGTTATACTGGTTCAACCAGGTAACCAGCGAAGCCACTTCCCGGTTGCCCCACATCCACGTTGGCCAGCGGTCGTATTGCCGCAGCAGGGCTACGGCCTGAAGACTGTCTTTACGCGGACCTTTGATGAATTGGTTCACCCGGTAACTGTCAGCCCATTCGCCTTCAATGGCAATGAAGTCAAAACCTTTTTCGAGGATGAGGCGTTTGGTAAGGGCAGCCCGCCACTCGTAATACTCATGTGTGCCATGCGACGCTTCGCCCAACATCACCACCCTTGCGTTACCGATCTGCTCCAATACCACATCCAGGTCGGCACTGCTTTGCAAGGGGTGAGACGGAAGCGCCTCTGTAGTTTGTCCCGGGTATTCCTTCTTTGAACAACTAAGAATCAAGAAAGACAACAAAAAAATCCACCAGCTTTTTCGAATCCTGCTTTTCATACTACACAGCTTTGAGAATGAATGATTTTAATAAACCAAAGACAAATACAACGCCATGAAAAAGTGTAGAAGCACAGCAGAAAGGGGAGAGGAGTTGAGGATAAGAATAAGGTTTAGGTTAAGGTCGAGATGAGGGCTTGGGGTAGGAAAGAGCAGGGAGAGAGTTGTACAAAAAATGGTGGAGTATGCGTGCTAGAAATCACTAATACTGCCATAGGCCAATATTAACTTCAAACCAAAAGCATCAGGCAACACTCCACCTTCCTTCATCATCCTTCGTGTAAGAAAGGCCATTGCTCATGTGATAGATTTCCTTGCCGGTGCGGGGATGAAAGGAAGTGCTTTGCTCATACACCCGTATACCGTTATTTTCCCTCGTTAAATAAACCAAGAGGGCATTTAGTGTTGGCTGCACTTCATGCAGCCATTGTTCATCACTTTCACGTACAAATGCCTGGCTCATAAAATACAATTTACTGTTTTACAAATTAGTTTCTCCATTGTTTGAAGGCAACTGCCTATGAGATCAAAACCCGTTCGCCTGTTTCCATGGCACGGTAAATGGCCTGCAGTATTTTGACGTCCTGCCGGCCTTCTTCACCGGGTACAGGGGTAGGCCTTCTTTCTTTGATGCAAAGTGCAAAATCATCCATTTGTGCTGCCTGCTGGTTTACCTCCGGAAGATTCATTTCGCCTTCTGCGGTTTTCCCTTTGAGCCCCCGGTAGGAATAAGCCGGTGAAAGTTCTATCCATCCCTTTTCCGCTTCCACACGAAGGCGGTTGGTTTTTTCGCTGTACGAAGAAGTGCACTTGGCAACAATGCCTCCGGGCATTTCCATTTGCCAGGCAATGGATTCCTCTACCGTGCTGAATTTTTCAGGATCATGCTTGAAGCCTTCCTGCGCTGTAACGGCAATGGGTTCGAGGCCTGTAGCATACCGCACCGCCTGCACACAGTAGATGCCTACATCCATCAGCGGGCCGCCGCCAGCCAGGGATTTATCCAGCCGCCAGCCCTGTGGATCTGCCAGACCGTGATCAGTTTCAATATGTGTGATATCACCCAAGCTTTTTGTTTGTCCCGCCTGCATGATGGCCTTGTTGTAGGGCTCAAAATGAAGCCGGTAGCCAATGGATAACATCTTCCCGGCTTTTTTAAAGGCAGCTATCATCCGGTCGCACTCCTCCACGGTTATGGCCATTGGTTTTTCGCAGATCACATGTTTACCGGCCTGTGCCGCACGGATCACCCATTCGGCATGCAAAGCATTGGGCAGAACAACGTAGACGATATCAATCTCCGGGTTGTCCTTTATCCCGTCAAAAGTTTCGTACGTATAGCAGGCCGTATCCGGCAGGTTGTACTGGTTCTTCCAATTGGCAATTTTTTCAGGGCTCCCGCTGACAATTCCCGCCAGGTAACAGTGGGCTGTTTGTTGCAGGGCAGGCGCCAGTTCGCTTTCGCTGTAGGTGCCCAGCCCTACGAGGGCAATGCCAAGTTTTCCGTCTTTCATGCTGATCTTTCTTCTGCTATCATGTGTAAAAAACATGCCACTGCCCAGCCCGTGAAGCCATCTTTTCAGCCTGCCCACAGGCCTGTTTAATCTTTTGAAAATGAAATTTTAAAAGGTAAACGGGAAACAACAAAACAACAATCGAACACGTTTGTTCATTAATCGATAAAAGGAAACTGTTAGACTAATATTTACAGTTTGTGATTAAACATTGTGCAATTTTGTTGTCTAATTACATTAACGGAGATCAAAAAATGACAGCACGAATCTATACATCCAACACAGACATCGAAAGAGCAAGATCACTCTGGGAAAAGGGCGTTTTGCTGGCCGAGCGTCGTGATGGTTTTCATACCCTGAAGCTGTACCAGTTGTACGATATCTACATTGAGGTAGTATGGCATACACATTTTAATGTAGCCCTGAAGGTCACCACCTTCACTGACACTGACCGGCTGGATCCCTACCTGGAAGGCATTTCCCTGGAAAACATCTATGATGCCTAGTCCAAATCTTTGAAAAGGGAGAGCAACTGAAAAGGTTGCTTTTTTTATGCCCTGAAGTAGCCCGTTCGTGAATTGCAGGCCGTTGCTGATATCAATTGCTAACTGCTGTCGTAGAAGGATACAAGCAGTAAGTTCTCACCACATGAAGGGAAACAATATAGATATCGTAAACGAGCAACAGGAATAAACTTGCCTCCCCCGGTCGCTCCCTTCCTATTTTCGTAGGGATGAAAACCTGGGCCGAACAACTTTACCAATTCTACACATCGCTGCAACCGCTACAAACCTTGCCCAATGGCATTCAATGGCTGTACCCCCAACAAAACGAGGAGGTGCTTGATGTGCTCGGCAGGTTCCTCCGGAAATATTTCAATGATAGGGGCAAACGGCAGTTGTTCCTGGGTATTAATCCCGGTCGGCTGGGCGCTGGTGTAACCGGTGTTAATTTTACCGCACCCAAACAACTGACAGAAAATTGCGGGATCATGCATCCTTTCAAACAAGGCTCGGAAATCTCTGCCGAATTTATTTACGCCATGATTGAAGCTTTTGGCGGACCGGAAGCTTTTTACAGGCAATACTTTATCGGATCGGTCTGCCCTCTTGGATTTATCAAAGAAGGCAAGAACATCAATTATTATGACGATAAGGCGCTGCTGCAGGCCGTGGAGCCATTTATTATCGAGAGCATTGAGGCGCAGCTCCGCCTGCCGGTTGACCGAACCCGTTGCCTGTGCATTGGCGGTGAAAAAAACTTTCGGTATCTCTCAGCACTTAATCAGCGGTTCCGGTGGTTTGATGAGATCCTGCCGCTTCCGCACCCACGGTTTATTATGCAATACCGTCGTAAAGAAATACAGCCATTCATCCAACTCTATTTGGATGTATTAGAAAAGAAGTAATACATTTGCTCCTCTTCAATTGACCGCATATGCTCATTTAAGCTGCCCATCACGGCCATCCAACAATCAAAGGCAATAGCCTTCTTACTTTTTATTTCCTCTACTTAAAAACATTTTCAGATGTCGCAGGCAGTATTGCAACATAAGGTTGCAAAGGCTTTTCAGTTATTCGTTCATGCGTTAAAAGGCGAGCAGCAGGATTATACAACCGTTAGTCTGCGCAAAGCCATTTTTTTGCTGGCTATTCCCATGATCATTGAGATGGGAATGGAAAGCGTTTTTGCACTGGTAGATCTTTTCTTTGTCAGCAAACTGGGTAAACATGCCGTTTCTACAGTAGGTCTGACTGAGTCGGTGCTTACATTAATTTATTCCATTGCCATCGGTGTAAGCATGGCCGCTACGGCAACAGTGGCGCGGCGCATCGGTGAAAAAAATGAGCAAGGTGCTGCTGTTGCAGCTATGCAGTGCATCTGGTTGGGCATTGCCATTATTCTTATTTTCGGAATAGCCGGCGTGGTGTATGCCGGCGATATTTTGCGACTGATGGGCGCAGAAGCGACTACTGTTGAGATGGGTGTAACCTATACCCGGATCATGATGGGCAGCAGCATTGTGATCATGTTGCTGTTTCTTATCAACGGGATCTTCCGTGGTGCCGGAGATGCTTCTATAGCGATGCGCAGCCTAACGCTGGCCAACATTCTTAATATTATTCTATGCCCGGTGCTGATTAATGGCTGGGGGCCTATACCGGCTTTTGGTCTTACAGGTGCTGCGCTGGCAACAACCATCGGACGCAGCATGGGAGTGGTGTATCAGCTTTATTATCTCTTCAACGGCAAAAGCATGATAAAGCTGACAGCGGCTTCCTTAAGAGCAGAGTGGGAGATCATTCAATCGCTGGTACGCATAGCATGGCCCGCTACATTTCAGTTTATCATTGCATCCTGTAGCTGGATCTTCCTGGCGCAACTGGTAGCCGAAACGGGTCAGAGTGCCGCATCAGCAGGTTACCAAACAGCGCTGCGTATCATTATGTTCTTCCTGCTGCCGGCCTGGGGTATCAGCAATGCCGCAACTACGCTGGTGGGACAAAGCCTGGGTGCTAATGACAGCCTGCGGGCTGAAAAGGCAGTTCTGCAGACCGCCCGGTATAATGCTGCATTCATGGGAGCCGTATCTGTTTTATTCCTTGGTTTTCCGGGATGGGTGGTTGGTTTTTTTACAGAGCAGCCTGATGTGCAGCAATATGCTATTTCCGCTCTACGCATTATCAGTTGTGGCTATATTTTTTATGGTGTGGGTATGGTGATGATCAACGCGTTTAATGGCGCCGGTGACACCCGCACTCCCACCATTATCAACGTGTTTGGATTCTGGATGTTTCAGCTACCATTGGCCTACCTGCTGGCCAAATACCTTGCATGGGGTCCTCTGGGGGTATTCGTGGCCATTCCCGTTGCCGAAACAGCTATTACAATCGCTTCTTTCATACTGTTTAAAAAGGGAAGGTGGAAGACGGTGAAGGTGTGAGAGCAGCTAATAGCAAGCAGCAACTGGTAAGTAGCAAGTGGGCAATAGATTGAATAAATAATAGTGCAGACGCTGGCGCAAAAGCCAGCGTCTCTTTTTATAGTAAGAAGCAACCGGAAATCGAGATCTGTTTCTGTATTCACGACTGACTATTGACGATTTACGAAAGAGGCCTGTGTGCAGGGGAAAAGCAGGTTTGTGGAAGTTGGGCAATAGAGAGTAAATTCGGGCCTGCATTTTATTTTTAGCAAGGGCAGTGCATTATGAACAATACCACCATCGACAATAATCTTCTCAAGCAGGTTTTTTTTATTGCACTAATCCTGTTCCTGGGCATTGTGCTGGCAAGGGAACTTTGGTTTTTCTTTTCGGCGTTTTTAGGCGCTGTTACCTTTTATGTGCTTTTCCGCAGGCGTATGTTTTACCTGGTGGAAGTAAGAAGGTGGCGACCGGCCACGGCTGCTGTTGTGCTGATGCTTCTTTCCTTTTTTGTGATCCTCGTTCCGCTGGGTTTGCTCGGGAATATTCTTTACTCAAAGATCAGTTACGTGGTGACGCATTCCAATGAATTGATCAATTCGCTGAAAGTTGCTATTAACCAGATTGAAAGCAAGATTGGATACAAGATACTTGATCCAAACACTATCAATCGGTTGGGTACCTATATAACCGATCTGCTGCCAAAAATCCTGGGGGTCACGTTCAACAGTATCACCCTGGTAGCCGCTATGTATTTTTTACTCTACTTCCTGTTGGTAAATGGCCGCAGGATGGAAATTGCTTTGTATGAATACATACCGCTGAAAGATTCGAATGTTGAGTTATTGGGCCGCGAAATGCGGATCATTATTAGCTCAAGTGCGATTGGTATTCCACTCATTGCCTTGGTGCAGGGTATTGTCGGGCTCATCGGTTATCTTATCATCGGTATCAACGAGCCCTGGCTCTGGTTTGTAGCAACCACCATAGCCGCAATGCTGCCAATTGTAGGGGCCGCAGTGATTTATGGCCCTTTAACCATTATGTTGTTTGTACAGGGCCATATGGGAAAAGGTATTGCAATGGCTATCTGGGGTTTTGGTGTGATAGGGTTGGTAGATAATGTGTTCAGGTTGCTTGTTAACAAGCGACTGGGCGATATTCATCCCCTGATTACCATCTTTGGCGTGGTGATCGGTATACAGTTATTTGGATTTATTGGTCTTGTGTTCGGACCTGTATTGATTGCGTTATTTATTCTTCTGCTGCGCATTTATTCCTCTGAGTTCTTTGTGAAAAAAAGAGAGATAAAAGATGGGAAAAAGTAAAACAACTAGATAGTTTTAACGTAATAACACGTGCCATACCGGTAGTATTGCTTAATTTTGTTCTGCGATTGAAAAAATGAATCCTTTAGCTTGTAAATCTGATCGTTAGATAATATTTTCACACTCGCATCGTTTATCCAATAACACCGTAAAAAACCGCAAAGCCAGTGAAAAAGATTTTCCTCCCGGCAGCTCTTGCTTGCCTGCTGACTGTCCTGATTGCTGTGCCTACGTTAAAGGCGAAGAGTAGCAAGTCCATCGTGAAAAGTTCGGCCGTTACTACGTCAAACGAAGCACCCACAGCAGAAACAACAACCGCAAAAAACAGCACGAATGCCATTCTTGAAGCCGCTTCAAACCTGTTGTATGACAGTTTGAAACTAGACAACATGGGATTGTCCAGGAATGTTATGCAAATGGCTTACAAAGGCCATCAATATCTGAAAGAACGTGGTTCTTTAGATAACAGCGATATCCTTGCCATTGTTGACTTCAGCCAGTCTTCCAAGCAAAAGCGCCTGTACATTGTTGATACACGTAATTATAAAGTGCTCATGAATACGTATGTGGCACATGGTAAGAATACCGGATTGAATCATGCCGAGCGTTTTTCCAATATTCCGGAAAGTTTGCAGAGCAGTCTGGGTTTTTATGTAACGAAAAAAACCTATTTTGGTAAGCATGGCCTGTCACTTCGCCTTGCCGGCATGGAACGCGGCTTCAACGACAACGCAGAAGCAAGAGCCATCGTTATGCACGGTGCAGAATATATTGGCCCTCACCGGAAAAATTCTTCGTATATGGGTCGCAGTTTCGGATGTCCTGCCGTACCACAGGCACAATCCAAAGAAGCGATCGACATCCTGAAAGACGGCACTTGTTTGTTTATTTATCATCCAACACAGCAGTATTTGCGCGGATCGAAAATACTTAACAGCTAGTTTTGGACGCAAACAAGGATGGATGAACAAAGCCCACCGTACCCTATGGTTGGGCTTTTGTTTTTGTAAATGGTTCTCTTCTGATATACCTCCCGAAAAACAGCTTTTCTCACCGGAAAAGCTGTTTTCATTTCAGTTTGGTTTAATTGCATTTAGTGCCAACACCTTACTTTGCAGGTGTGAACAAACTTCAATTCCGGATCATTCAAACAGGCACGCCTGCCTACGAAGAGATGATTGCCCTGCGCATGACGGTGTTGCTGGATCCTGTCGGTATTCCGCGGTCCTATATCGATCCGCAAAAAGAATCAAAAGATACATTGATAGGTGCCTATGAGAATGAACAACTGGCAGGTTGCTGCATTTTGACGCCGGTGGACCGTGACACCGTGCAATTGCGACAAATGGCAGTAAGCGAATCGTATCAGCAGCAAGGCGTAGGCAGGGCTCTCCTGGGCTTTGCAGAAATTGTGGCCCGTGAGCAGGGTTTTAGGATACTGAAACTGCATGCGAGAGATACCGTTATTCCGTTTTACCGGAAGTGCGGTTATACTCCTGTTGGAAGCCCGTTTGTTGAAGTGGGTATCGGGCATCATGCCATGCAAAAACAACTCTCGTTGGCTGCAGCAAACAAAGATTAGCCAACATGTTACAGGTCGTCTGAAAGTCTTCAAAAACCCTTATACTTTGATGTGGTTTTTTTGGGTGGATAGAATAGTTTTTGCCATTAGAGAAAATTCATGCTTTCCCTCTGGGTTGGTATATTTTTAGTATGGGTAAAAACTCTTTTGGTAACATCAAACAGATAGGCGTAAATTAGTATGCATAAATCAGTTCTTACGACCTTTTAAATTCTAAACATTATGGCAAAAGCTTCGAAAAAAGCAGCAACAAAAAAAACAGCAGCGAAGAAAGCTCCTGCAAAAAAAACAGCAACAAAAACATCTGGAAAGACCGCGAGCAAAACGGCTGGAAAAGCGGCAACAAAAAAAACAGCCGCCAAAAAGTCTACCCGTAAGCCCAATGCGGCTTTTATGGCTCCGCTGCAACCCGATGATACCCTGGCAGCCGTAGTGGGCAGCAAGCCCCTGCCGCGTACAGAGATCGTGAAAAAAGTGTGGGATCATATCAAAAAGAACAACCTGCAGGACAAAAACAATAAGCGTATGATCAATGCCGATGCGAAAACAAGACCGCTCTTCGGCAAAGACCAGATCTCTATGTTTGATCTTGCGAAGATTGTCAACAACCACGTAAAGAAATAAACAAACGGTTACCGGGTCCTCATCAAGGCCCGGTAATTTTTTAGTCCTGCCTTTGCTGGCGTCTGCTCATTCGCTGGTACGGGACAATTGTCTCTCTGTCCCACTGCGTATCTGTTTTCCTTACGAATTATCAACCGCTGCTCACTGGTCTGATTCAGTTTTTTCTCCGTTTCATACAGCTTCCTTATACTGTTCATTACGGTGAGAGATAACTTTATCTCATGAGAACAGTCTGTAAACGCCATTTCATTTTTTCGCTGGTCATAGTTTCTGTTTCCATTCTGCAGTACGCTTGCAGCGGCACACGAAATGCAATGCCTTCAAAGATCGGCCTGTTACCACTGGAGGCCTATGATTATACCGGCAGCAACCCGGAAGCAGACACAGTGTTTCGGGTGATTCAAAACGAAATCATGTTTGACGCTTCTTTTCGTGCAACAAGTGCATCCGCACGCCAGCCAGCTTTTCAGGGTCAAACGGTGGTGGCTATTGTTATGAGGGCGGCACCCCCGACACCTTTGCATTTCAGCCGCGCAGAAGTGTCGGGTACTGCAATCAACGTATATGCAGAAACTTGCACCGGCTGCGATCGTACCCGTGCTGTAGTGGCAACGATTCCCAATGTAGGTAATGTCCGGTTAGTTCGGTTTTTCATTGGTGGTGAAAGCAAGGCCAGCATTAACCTGTAGTAACTAAAAAAACAGGTGAGGGTGGATAAAAGAATATCAGTAAAGAATGTTTTTACTGTAAAAAGAATTTGAACGCTTACTTTCCTCGTTCTTTTGTTTATTTTCGCTAGCCTTAAACCGGCCGTAGTCACCTTTAATACCTAACCTATGCGAAGATTATTACCTTTTGAAATTTCTGTAGCAATTAAGGACCGGCCAAGAAGTTTCCAGTTTGTTACCCTTGCCTTGTTTTCGTTTTGTATAATGGTTATCCTTATCGGTACAGTTCTCCGTGTAGTAGCACCACCAGACCAAAAACAGGTAGTCAATAAACATTCCTCCCCGGCATATGCGGGAATGAGTTCTGCACAATCACTGTACAGTGTACAAAAATAAAACCCTCCGAAGAGGGCTTTAGCGCAACTAAAATTGTTGTTTCGTTGCTTTTAGGGTGATTTTTGTTTTGCCCTAGGGTATGAACAACTGTTTCACAGGGTAAGTTTATTCTCGAACAATTGTCTTTTTTTCAATTACTCTGTCGGTACCGCCACGGCCACCCAACAAGGCTATCAACAACACCAGTAATACAATACCGCCTACTACCCATAACCATGGGAATCCGGCACCGGCACTATCGGTTGTCTTTGTAATATTCACATCCAAATCGGCGCCGCCACCTTCCTGTGCCATCGCCATTACGCTTAAAAAAGCGGTCATAATAAGGAAATAAATGCGTTTCATATAAGGTATTTTCACTTAGTTGTTAAAGAACCGTGCCAGAATAAATTTTGCTCGTCAAACAAAGTATGGTTGAGTCCGTATAAAAATTATTTTCCTGCCATTGTTTAAAAATGCAGGCAAAGGATTTGTACATCTTTTTCTATGGATGTAAATAAAGCATTGGAATTGATACAACGGAAATTGTACGACTGGATGCGGGAATTTATCCGGATGTTGCCCAACCTGCTTCTGGCCGCTTTGGTAATTGTTGTGGGTTTTTATCTTTCTAAAATTATCAGCCGATTTGCCCGGAAAACATTTAACCGGCTTTCCCATGGTGCTGTTATCACCAATCTTTTCGGCTCCTTTGTTTATATCTTCTGTATTGGTGTCACACTTTTTATTGCACTTAGCATCTTAGGTCTTGACAAAGCGTTGACATCAATGCTGGCCGGCGCCGGTATAGCAGGTTTGGCGTTTGCTTTTGCCTTCCAGGATATCGCTGCAAATTTTATGTCGGGCATCCTGATTACTCTTCGGCGGCCCCTAAGGGTGGGAGATGTGGTAAAAGTGAAAGATTATATGGGAAAAGTACAAACGGTTAACCTGCGTGATACAGTAGTGATGACATTCCAGGGACAAATGGTCATCATTCCTAACAAAGAGGTATTGCAAAATCCCATTGAAAATTTTTCCCTGTTGGGAAAACGACGGATGGACCTTACGGTTGGCGTCTCCTATGGCGAAAACCTGCAAAAAGTAAAAGACCTTACCCTGGAGGCAGTATCTTCTATTTCGGGTTTGTCGCCGGGTGATTCGATTACTTTTTTTTACGAGGAGTTTGCCGACAGCTCCATCAACTTTTCAATACGGATATGGGTGGCCACGCCGGAACAACCCGACTATTTGCGGGTTCGAAGTGAAGCCATTCAGAAGATCAAAAAGGCATACGATGAAGCCGGCATTACCATTCCATTCCCAATACGGACACTGGATTTTGGTATCAAAGGCGGACAAACCCTGAGCGAAATTCCTTTGCACTTTGCAGAGCAGAATGGAAAGGAGTCGTAGGAAAAAGGGTAACGTTAAAGTAGGTGGACAGAATGATGAATGGCTTTATTTTGAGTAGGTAGCAAGAGGTTGTGCTTTGCCTCTTCTGACCCATCAATAAATGTTTACAACTTATGAAATGGATAATTGCAATAACGGGATTGCTCTTTTACATGAGCAGTTGCAGCAAGCCCCAAAGCCCTTCTTACCACGGTTATGAAGACTTCCGCGTTGAAAAAGTAGGCGTAAAGAATACAGTTCTCTCTACCCGGGTAAAGCTGTATAACCCTAATGGGTATGCGTTAAAACTAAAATCGGCCAGCATTGATGTGTACATCAACAACGATTACCTCGGACATTCTTCCATCGATTCATTAATCACACTTCCCGGTAAGGACACAACGTATGTCCCTCTACAATTAACCGCATCGGCAAAAGATCTTTTGAGCAATACATTGAAGGTCTGGCTGAACCCTGATGTGAAAATCAGGATCACCGGCGAAGCACGGGCGGGCCGCGGGAGCCTGTTCGTTAATGTACCCATCAACTACGAAGGGGTACAGCGCATCCAGTTGTAAGTGCGGGCTGCAGAGCGCAAAAGCTTTGGAATTCCCAGTGTTCAAAAACGTCTGCCCAACATTCTTCCTAACAGGCCCCCGGTACTGCGCATGCCCCTGCCGCCGCTAAGCATGCCGATTATCGAACCCAGTCCGCCGCCCATCATCATGCCGCCTAATCCACCACCAAGCATTCCACCACCAAATCCGCCCATCATTCCCCTCCGGCGTCCAAACCCCCGGGAAATCATACCGCCAATAAGCATGGGAGCGGCTATACTCAACACACTTTTCATCAGGCCGCTGGTATTGATGCCGGCACCCTGCATTTTATCTTTCAAACCACCACTAAAAAAGTTCTGCTGACTATGTTCGGGTTGCTCAGCCGGAGATGTGGGGATCTCCTGCCGGGAAAATTGGTCAAGCAGGTCAAACTGCCGCTGGTCGAGCCCAAGATACTCACTGATTTTGTGGATGCTTTGCTGTTCAGCTTCGGAATAATCGTTATCAGCTTTGGCAAAAGCCATCAGGTCGGTAACCAGCGAATATTTCAGATCACTATTTTTAAGAACATCCAGGCAGCGGTTAAGGTCTTCTCCGGTCATATCGGTAGAGGCTTGTACAACCAGATCCTGTTGTTGGGGCGAAAGGCTGGCCGCTATACACAACTCACGGATATACGTGAGTTCATCGTCTGTTGCTTTGTGGTCGGCAGTGGCTAAAGAGGCAATGGCTCCCAGGTAGGCGCCTTTTTCCATATCGCTGTAGCCCTCTAAAATGGTTGCATTTTCTGGCATGGGTGAAATTTTAGACGAGATGCACAGAAAAAATAGGGCCACGGCTGACGTTGGAAAATAAGGTTCTGATGGCTTGACTATAACGCCTATTCAGGATGTGTTTGAGTGAACTTCTCTGATTCAGCTGCGAGACCGCTAAGCCTTGCAGAGTTGGTACGTTGGATAGATGTAATGTCAGAACAGGGTAGATTGATAAATGCTTATCAATGCGGGTGCTGATGATCAGAGCCATTTATTCATGATGCCAAGCACAATAAGAATGGCAACCAAAAACAAAAGGATAGTAAACCGCATTTCGGGTGAGAGTTTTCTTTTCTCCATTTGATTTACAGGTTGCAAGATTCGTTCCCTTCTGTAGAAATCAACATGGACAATTCAGCGGCAGGTTGTATTGTTTGCTGCTGTATCTTGGCAGTATGGCCCGGTATTCCGTTTTTATTTTATCCCTGCTTGTTTGTACAATGTCAATAGCCCAGCCCAAAACAGACAAAACCCTTCTTTCCCTTCTTGCGGCTAATAACGATAACCTGTTTCAGCAGGTGATCCGCGATCCGCAAACCTATCGCCTGCAGATCATTTACACGCAGATCAACCGCGACAAGCAAAACAAACCGTCATTCACCAATCATTATTTTAATTATGACCCGGAGTTGTATTTCAACCCCGCGTCCATGGTGAAAATGCCGCTTGCTTTTTTAGCCCTTGAAAAACTAAATGCTATCAACAGGCCTGATCTTACCAAGTACACCACCATCCAATTCGACAGCAGCCAGCCATGGCAAAAAGCATTGTTGACCGATACATCTGCTGCCAATGGAAAACCAACCCTGGCACACCTGATCAAGCGGGCTTTTTTGGTGAGTGAGAACGATCCGTACAACCGACTGTACCAGTTTGTAGGACAGGGAGAAGCAAACCGGAAGCTGCACGAGAAAGGATACACCGACGTTCGCATTACCCGCCAGTTCCTGGGGCTTACGCAGGACCAGAACCGCCATACCAACGCGGTGCGCTTCCTGGATGCGGAGGGAAAAGTTATTTATACACAGCCGGCTGCTTACAACACCGATTCTTTTGATTTTAGCCGAACGATCAAATTAGGCAAAGCGCACTGGGATCGCAACGACAACCTGGTGAACGAGCCTTTTGATTTTACCCCGCATAATTCGCTTTCCTTAGGCAGCATGCAGCAAATGCTGCAATCGGTGATGTTTCCCGGTTCGGTGCCGGCAAAGCAGCGTTTTCAGCTTACGGATGATGACTACAGATTCCTTCGGCAATACCTTTCGCAGTACCCTTCTGAAACCCCCGATCCGAAATACGATGAGACAGAGTTCTACGACAGTTATGTAAAATTCTTTTTCCGCGACAGTACCCACAAAATGCCGGAAGGTGTGAGGGTGTTTAACAAAGTAGGCTGGGCCTATGGTTTCCTTACCGATGTGTCATATGTAGCGGATTTTAAAAATGGCGTCGAGTACATGTTGTCTGCTACCGTTTATGTTAACAGTGATGAGGTGCTGAATGATGGCAAATACGAATACACAACCGTTGGTTGGCCGTTTTTGTACCAGCTGGGACAAACCATTTATAAGCATGAGCTGAATCGGAAACGGAAGTTCAGGCCTGATCTTTCTGCTTTCGCTTTGGATTACGAACGCCGTGACCCAAACGATAAAAGGCCTGCGTTGAAGGAAGTGGACAATTAGAGCTCATCGCATAGGTTCTTTCGTGAGTGGTTAGTAGTGAATGGTGAGTTTGAACGTTTTGTCTCATCAATCACAAACTGGAATCCTGTATATTCGGCCTTCAACCAAACTGGTATGAAAACACACCTGACTGCTTTAAGCCTCCTGCTTACACTTTTTGTATCGGCGCAAAAACGAGAGGAGTTTTTTGATATTTCCTTTAAACCTGCAAAAGCCGGCGGTTATTATTATGTTGTTACCGAAAAAAAAGACAGTGGCTGGTACCGCGAAGCCTACTATGTTTCGCAGCAGACCATGGCCATGAAGGGGTGGTACAAAGACGAGGCCTGTACAATCGCACACGGCCCGGTAGACTGGTATCATCCTACCAAATACCCTCAGTCGACAGGAAATTATGTGAATGGCAAAAAAGAAGGTCGCTGGCTTGTTTATAATGATAAAGGTTACCTGATTGATTCCTCCACTTACAGCAACGGCCATCTTGCTGGTATTTCCTATCGTTGGCATAGCAACGGTATGTTGCAGGATTCGCTCAATTTTGATGGCAACGGCAATGGTGTACAGGTAAGCTTTTACGACGACGGCAACCTGTCGAGTGCCGGCCGCTGGACAGCCGATACGGCAAAAACCGGTCGCTGGAAATACTACCATAAAAACGGGAAAGAGCTGGCTGTAGAAGAGTATGCAGATGGAAAACTGCAGCTCTGCAACTGTTTCACTGAAACCGGCCAGTCCCTGGATACGGCCGACTGCAAAGAAAAAGAAGCCGAACCGGCGGGAGGATTGGGTGGATGGCAGCGGTTTTTGTCGCAAGGCCTTCAGCGTATACTGGAGGTAAAAGCCAATTCCCGGGTATGGCCGGCCGGGCAGCGTACGGTAGCCATCCGTTTTATCGTGGAAAAAGATGGAACGCTTTCAAGTTTTCGTCCGCTCACCGAAAATGGTAAAGGCATGGAAGAAGAGGTGATCAAACTGCTGCAGCGATCGCCACGCTGGACGCCGGGCCGCCAATGGGGCCGGCCGGTGCGCAGTTACCACACCCAGCCGCTTACGTTTGTTATCCAGTAATAACCGGTTTAATATTCAACCAATCGATTTTACATTCGGGGTAAGCACCTGCGGCGGGGCACAGCAATTGAATTACTGCGCCTATGCAGCACTCTTCTCTTTACAGCGGCACCGATGATGGCTATGTGCATGTACGTGGTGCCCGGGAACACAATCTTAAGAATGTAAGCCTGAAAATTCCACGGGATGCGCTGGTGGTGTTTACCGGTGTTTCCGGTTCGGGCAAATCTTCCTTGGCTTTTGGCACCCTGTACGCCGAAGCACAACGGCGTTACCTGGAGTCGGTTTCACCTTATGCACGCCGGCTGTTTCACCAGATGCCTGTTCCGGTGGTGGACAGCATCGATGGACTTCCACCGGCGGTTGCCCTGCAGCAGCAACGGGGCGGTACATCCACCCGGTCATCAGTGGGATCGGTCACCACGCTTTCCAACCTGCTGCGCATGTTGTACTCCCGTGCCGGCGATTATCCCAAAGGACAAGGCATTATTTATGCCGAAGCGTTTTCACCCAACACACCCGAAGGCGCCTGTCCGCAATGCCATGGCATGGGCCGCATTCACGAGGCTACGGAAGAATCGATGGTACCCGATCCATCCCTTACCATCCGCGAACGGGCCATTGCGGCCTGGCCAACCGCCTGGGGTGGTCAAAATCTCCGCGACATTTTAATCACCCTTGGATACAACGTGGACATTCCCTGGAAAAAGCTGCCAAAAAAAGACCGTGACTGGATCCTGTTTACCGAGGAGCAACCGCAGGTACCGGTATATCCCGGTTTTACGCATGAAGAAGTGACCAAGGCTATCCGGCAAAAAGTAGAACCGGCTTATATAGGCACGTTCAGCTCGGCAAAACGCAACCTGTTTTACACCTTCAGCAACACGCAAAGTGCAATGATGAAAAAGCGGGTGCAGCAATACATGATCAGCAGCGAATGCCCAACCTGCAGGGGCAAACGGCTGCGGCCCGAATCTTTGTCGGTGAAATTTGCGGGGCTGGATATTGCCGATATGTCGCGGCAGCCCCTGAAAAAACTGCACGGCATTTTTCTGCCGTATGCCGCTGGCACGGCAGCGGGCCTTGCTAAACATGCCAAAGAGCATCACGAAGAAAAAGGCATTGTGGCGCAGCGCATAGCCGAAGACCTGGTGGCCCGGTTGAATGTGCTGCTGGACCTTGGCCTGAGTTACCTTACTCTCGAACGCAGCACCCCCACACTCTCGCCTGGCGAACTGCAGCGCCTTCGCTTGGCCACACAGGTGCGCAGCAATTTGTTTGGCGTAGTGTACGTACTGGATGAACCTTCGGCCGGTCTTCATCCTGCCGATACGGAAGCGCTGCTGCGGGCTTTGGACAGGCTGAAAGCCTCCGGCAATTCGTTGTTTGTGGTGGAGCATGAACTGGATGTGATCCGTCATGCCGACTGGATTGTAGATGTGGGTCCTGCAGCCGGTGAACAGGGTGGTGAAATTCTCTACAGCGGCCCACTGGAGGGCTTGCGAAATGCGAAGCACTCAAAAACTAGCAGGCATCTTTTTATAAGGACCGACCAACTCCAAACGCCAGACCCTCAACCGCAAACCCGAAAGCCGCAAGGCTGGCTCACTCTCTCTGGTGTTACCCGCAACAACCTGCACAACCTCGATGCAGCTTTTCCCTTGGGTGTTATGACGGCTGTAACGGGCATTTCGGGTTCGGGCAAGTCAAGTCTCGTCAGCCAGGTGCTGGTAGAATTGGTGGCCGATCACCTGGGGCATGATCTTCCGGCGGAAGAAGAGGAGGGTGACATGCTGCATCCGGAAACGGTGCAAACACTGGGAGGAAAAATAACCGGTGGGATGGAGACCGTCAAACGCCTGGTGAGGGTAGATCAGAAACCCATTGGCCGTACACCCCGTTCCAACTTGGCTACATACACCGGCTTGTTTGATGCCGTGCGGAAACTTTTTGCTTCTACCAAGCTGGCCCGTAGCCGCAAGTATGATGCGGGACGTTTTTCATTCAACGTAGGCAAGGGACGCTGTGAGAACTGCGAAGGCGAAGGCTTTGTGATGGTGGAGCTCCTGTTTCTCCCCAGTGTATATGCACCCTGCCCCGTATGCGGCGGCACCCGCTACAATGCAAAAACGCTGGAAATAACCTATAAGGAAAAGAACATTGCCGATGTGCTGCGCATGACCGTAGATGAAGCGCTGGCCTTTTTTGAAGAAGATGCCACGATCAGCCGTGCCCTGCAGATGCTGCATGAAGTAGGATTGGGTTACCTGCGGCTGGGACAACCTGCCACCGAGCTTTCCGGCGGCGAAGCGCAACGCATTAAACTGGCAACAGAGCTACAACGCCTGGGAAGGGGTAACACGCTGTATATCCTGGATGAACCTACCACAGGTCTCCATCCGTCCGACGTGGAAAAGCTGGTGGTGCAACTAAATCGCCTGGTAGACGCCGGTAATACGGTAATTGTGGTGGAACACGACATGGATGTGATTGCGCAATGTGACTGGGTGATTGATATTGGTCCCGGTGCAGGGGAGGATGGAGGCCGCGTTATAGCGCAGGGAACACCGCAGGAGGTGGTAAAGGTGAAGGAGAGCAAGACGGCGTTGTATTTGCGCAGGCGGATGAAGGGCGGGTGACGGTACCGGATAAACAAATCAATTGCCCTGTGTTTATCGCACTGGCTAAACAAGTGCAAAGAAGCCGGATGCATACCAATCTGCGGTTATCTTTGCGCATGTTTAAAAACACCCTTTTAAAAGCATTGGAAGCCGCCGGGACCCGTATCCGCAGCTTCGATGAATCGGATTTCCAGATCTCCAATAAAGAAGGCATCAATAATCTGGTTACCGAAGTAGACCATGCAGCCGAAGAAGTTATCATCACCACTATCAAAGAAAACTTTCCCGACCATCAGATCCTGAGCGAAGAATGTGGCGAACTGGTGCAGGATTCACAATACAAGTGGATCATCGATCCCATTGATGGCACCGTCAACTTTGCGCATCGCATTCCCATTTGCTGTGTGTCCATTGGATTGGAGCATGAGGGGAAAATGATCCTGGGCGGTATTTTTAACCCTTTCATCAACGAACTGTTTCTTGCCGAAAGAGGAAAAGGGGCTACGCTGAACGACAAACCCATTGCTGTCAGCAAAAAAGCATCGGTAGAAAGTGCCTGCCTCGTAACCGGCTTTCCCTACACCTACCTGGACGAACCCAATGGACCGCTGGAAGTGTTCGACCGCTTTATCCGCCGCGGTGTACCGGTACGCCGGCTGGGTTCTGCAGCCATTGATTTAGCCTGGGTGGCCTGCGGCCGCTTTGATGGGTTTTTCGAGCACAAACTGCAGGCCTGGGACAGCGCTGCGGGCTTTTTGCTGGTAGAAGAAGCCGGCGGAAAAGTAACACAGATGAACGGTGATGCCTATTCACCCTACAAACCCGGTATCATTGCCACCAACAGTATCATTCATAATGAGTTGGTGCAGTGGGTAAAAGGAAATATTCCACAACAATCCTAATTTCACTGTATGAGCGAACGAACGGAAGTGTCCTCCCTGGGAGAATTCGGACTGATTGAACATCTTACCAAAAACATCGAGATCCACCAGGCATCTTCTATCCTGGGTGTAGGCGACGATGCGGCTGTGATTGATCATTTCGGCAAACAAACGGTTATTACCAACGACCTCCTGATAGAAGGTGTTCATTTTGACCTGATGTACACCCCGCTGAAACACCTGGGGTATAAAACGGTGGCTGTAAATGTCAGTGACCTTTGCGCCATGAACGCCACACCAACGCAGCTGGTTATAGGCATTGGTTTCAGCAACCGGTTCAGCGTAGAAGCGCTGGATGAATTTTACGAAGGCGTGTATGCCGCCTGCAGCCAATACAAAGTGGACCTGGTGGGTGGCGATACCTGTACTTCGCAAAAAGGTTTTATTATCTCCTGCACGGCAATTGGCGAAGTGGCACCGGATAACTTTGTAACCCGGAAAGGTGCTGCCAAGGGCGAACTGCTTTGCGTCAGTGGCGACCTGGGAGCTGCTTACCTTGGGTTGCTGTTGCTGGAAAGAGAAAAGAAAATTTTCCTGGAAAATCCACAGATACAGCCTGACCTGGAAGGCGAGAAACACATTGTGGGTCGCCTGCTGAAACCCGAAGCCCGGTTGGATATAGTTGAATTTTTTGCCGGCAGTGGTATAAAGCCAACAGCCATGATCGATATCAGCGACGGGCTGAGCTCCGAGATTCTGCATATCTGCAAACAAAGCAACGTGGGTTGTGTACTGTACGAAGAAAAACTGCCCATTGCAGAAGAAACCCGTCTTGCTGCATTCAAGTTCAACCTCGACCCCACAGCCTGTGCACTCAGTGGCGGTGAAGATTATGAATTGCTCTTCACCATCAGGCAGGACGATTACGACAAGATTTCCTCCAACACTGATATCAGCGTGGTAGGTTATCTTACCGACAGCGAAGCGGGGGCAAACATCATCACCAAAGGTGGCAGCAAACATCCCATCACAGCGCAGGGTTGGAATGCTTTTAAAGGCGTGTAAATGAAGGTTCGAGATTTTTTGCTGTTAGTTTGCATTGGATGGCTGCTCGGTAGTTGTACCGTGAGCCGGTACAATCCTTCCCGGAAATTTTCTCCGCAACAGTTGCAGGAAGATTATTCCATCTTCCGCGGAAGCCTGGAAGAGTCGCACCCCAGCCTGTACTGGTACACACCAAAAGACAGCATGGATTTTTACTTTGATGTAGGCAGGAGCAAACTCAAAGATTCACTTACCGAAGGACAATTTCGCATAGTGCTTTCTTATGTTATTTCAAAGATGCGTTGCGGACATACGACTGTGCGTCCTTCCAGGGCAGCGGCAGAAGCTACAGGTCAGAATGCACCCTTTCCGCTTTACATCAAAGCCTGGCCCGATACGGTAGTGGTGATGGCTAATCTCAATCGCAAAGATTCAAACATTCACCGTGGGGTTATCCTAAAAAAAATTGACAACCGGCCCATTGCAACCGTACTTGATTCCCTGTTCTCCTTTCTTTCTACCGACGGTTATAACCAGACACACAAGTACCAGACGTTAAGTAACGGCAATGCGTTCCGTAACCTGTATGCAGCGGCGTTTGGACTGAAATCGAGAATGCCGGTTGAGTACATTGATACCCTGGGGCAATTGCGTACAGCCACACTTTCGTTGTACAATCCAAGGGCTGACAGTTCCCGCACTACCCGTCCGGCAGTAAAGCAGCCTTCCCGCAGAGAACGCAAAAAATTTGAACGCGAAGCCATGCGCAACCTTCGTTTCGATTCTGCTTTACACATGGCCGTGCTGGAAGTAAATACGTTTACCAAAGGCTATGGTCTGCGCCGCTTTTTCAGGCGTTCGTTCAAAGAGCTAGAAAAGAAAGGTGTAACTAACCTCGTCGTAGACATGCGGGGCAATGGCGGGGGCAGCGTGATTCTTTCCAACCTGCTAACCAAATACATTGCCGACCAGCCCTTCAGCATTGCCGATACGTTGTATGCCGTGCAACGGAGTAGCGATTACGGCAAATACCGCAGCGGACGTTTTTTCAACTGGCTCTTCCTGCAATTTCTTACCAAAAAAAGGAGAGACGGTAATTACCATTTCTGGCTGTTTGAAAACAAAAAGTTCAAGCCAAGAAAAAAGCACAACTTCAACGGCACCACCTACATTCTCACTGGTGGCAATACATTTTCGGCTGCTACGCTTTTTGCAAAATCCCTGCAGGCGCAGGATGATGTGATTGTGGTGGGAGAGGAAACCGGTGGTGGCGCTTATGGCAACAGCGCCTGGCTGATACCGGATGTAACACTGCCCCATACCAAAGTTCGTTACCGCTTGCCTTTGTTCCGCCTGATTATAGACAAAGATTCCGAAAAAGGCCGCGGCGTTATACCCGACGTGCCGGCGCTACCCACGGTGGATGCCTTGCGTAAAAGTGAGGATTATAAAATGGAAAAGGTAAAGAGTCTCATCCGCGAAAAATTGCCTAAGTGAATATTTGGAAGCTGTCTGCATCCCGCCAGAATTGAAACTTACTGCGAATTTCGTCCAGGTCTTCTTTCTTCAGCGTGATGGTAAAGCAGTCCTCGTCGTGTGCTTTGTGGTAGAGGACTTCGCCCAGGGGTGAAATCGCCATGCTGTCGCCACTGTGATAGATCTCATTGCCATCGTTGCCCACGCGGTTCACGCCAATTACATAACACTGATTTTCGATGGCTCTTGCCTGCAACAAGGTTTTCCAGGCGGTGTTTCGGCGTTCCGGCCAATTCGCTACATAGATCAGCACATCGTATTCAAAGTTTTGTTCTTCGTCAAATTGCTGGCGGGCCCAAACCGGGAACCGCAGATCGTAGCAAACCAAAATATTTATTTTAAAACCATTGGCTGAAGCAATGAAGCGTTCCGTACCAGCGGTGTAATGCTTGTCTTCCCCGGCAAAGGCAAAACGATGGCGTTTGTCATAATAACCGTACTGCCCGGTTGGTAACATCCAAATGGCGCGGTTATAATAGGCGCCGTCCTCTTCAATGATCACACTGCCGGTAATAATGATTTTTTTCTCAGCAGCAATCCGTTTCATCCATGTAACTGTTTCGCCACTCATAGGTTCGGCAAGTTGTTCGGGTTTCATGCTGAAGCCGGTGCTAAACATTTCGGGTAATACAACAACCTGGGTCCTTTCTTCAATGCTGTTGATCTTTTCTTCCAGCATCCGGAGGTTGGCCTGTTTGTCTTCCCAATGCAGGCTCGTCTGGATCAATGTAAACGTAATGGCTGACATAGCCCGTGAAAATAAAGCAATGTTGGTAAATAAGTCTCCTGTTTTCTCCTGAATAAATGCTCTACTGGTTATTTGGCGTGGTTGCTTACAGAACCCGGCACTGACTTTGTTTTATGACAAATTAGAAATTGTGTGTATGAAAAAGCTGATGATGTTTACCCTCTTATTGACAGGCTTTGTAGTAAATGCCCAACCCATTGTGCAACCGGTAGCCAGCGGCGATTACTGGGAGATTGATGAGTACAAGCAACGTCTTCCGGAGCTTGCCAATGCCAATACCTTTCCGCGTACCATTTCGTTTGCGAACGGGTATGCCGGTGTGAGCAATGTAAAAGCCAACCGCATTATTGGCGCCAATGAAATTTACTGGACCCTCTCCGGTGCGCAGAATATAACCCATTTTTATGTAGAATACAGCCGCGACATGCGCCGGTTTGAACAGGCAGGAATTGTTCACCTGTTGCGGGTCGATCCGGGGTACAATTATGTATTCCGTCACCAGTTCAACGATCAAAGCCTGGTATATTACCGCCTGGCCTTTGTCAGGGATGGACAGATATTAGCTTACACGCCGGCAGTGCAGGTGCTGGATGAAGAAGCTACGACAAAAGTATTTCCCACGGTTGTGCAGGGCAGTACGGTTTACATCAAAACAGGTATTCCCTACGAAAAATTAGAAGTAGTAAACACGGCCAGCCAATCAGTGTTTCAGAAAGGATTGGGAAACCAGACAGGTACTATCACCGTTGGTTTACCGGCCCTGCAGAAAGGAATTTATTTTGTGCGGCTTCTTTCTGACAGAGCACCGCAGCATGTGCAGCGCATCCTGGTAGAATAAAGATGTGGCAAAGAAGGCAAGGGGCTACAAGGGATTTTGCCTTTTGAATGTTGCCTTTTGCATTGGTTTGCACTTACTTTTGCCGCCACATGCTCAACGGGAAAAAAATAGTGGTGGTGCTGCCGGCCTATAATGCCGCTAAAACGCTGGAAAAGACCTACCGGGAGATTCCATTCGATATTGTGGATGATGTAGTGCTGGTGGATGACCTTAGCAAGGATGACACCGTGCAGAAGGCAAAAGAAATTGGTATCCGGCATGTTATTCAGCACCAGCGCAACCGGGGTTATGGTGGTAACCAGAAAAGTTGTTACAACAAAGCCCTGGAACTGGGTGCGGATATCGTGATCATGCTGCACCCCGATTACCAGTACACGCCGCAATTGATCCCCTCAATGGCTTACCTTATTGCCAATAATCTTTACCACGTGGTGCTGGGGTCCCGTATTTTGGGCAATGGTGCATTGCGTGGCGGCATGCCCATCTACAAGTACATTGCCAACCGCCTGCTCACATTCACGCAAAACATTCTCGTCAACCAAAAGTTGTCGGAATACCATACCGGTTACCGGGCCTTTTCAAGAGAGGTGTTACAACGGGTAAACTATGAGATCGACAGTGATGATTTTGTGTTTGACAACGAGATGCTGTCGCAGATTATTTACCTGGGATACGAGATTGCCGAAGTAACCTGTCCTACCAAGTATTTTGAAGAAGCCTCCAGCATCAACTTCAAGCGTAGTGCAATTTATGGCCTGGGTGTGCTACGTGTTTCTATCGTTCACCGTTTATGCAAATGGGGAGTGATGAAACATAAAATGTACAGCCCCCTGTCTCCTAAAGGAGATGCGTAGACCGGTGATGTTTTCTCAATTTTATTTTCTTATACAGGAAGTTTTTGCTTTTCTGTTGAAATGACTTCCCGAACGCACAAGGGTGCGATGCTTCGGCTGCGCTCAGCATAAACGCCAACAGAAGCTTTATAGTAGTACTGCAGCTTCGTACAGAAAAGAAAAATGCCTGTTCTAAAACAGGCATTTTCTTATTGAAAAATTTTTTTCTAAAAGGAAGATTGTAAAGAAAAAGTCATCCAGACCTGAGTCTTCCTTTCAGGGGACAGGGGGATCTTAGTGCCTGAAATGCCGCATACCGGTCATGACCAGCGCAAGGTTGTTCTCTTTGCAGTACTCAATGCTGTCTTTATCGCGAATGGAACCGCCAGGTTGAATAAAAGCAGTGATGCCCACTTCATGCCCCATCTTCACACAATCATTGAACGGAAAGAAGGCATCGCTGGCCATAACGGCGCCGTCCAGGTTAAAATTGAATTGTTTGGCTTTTTCCACCGCATGGCGCAGGGCATCAATACGGCTCGTTTGACCACAACCCTTACCCACCAGTTGCTTGTTTTTCACCAGGGCAATAGCATTACTCTTCAGGTGCTTGCAAACAATGTTGGAGAACACCAGGTCCGCCTTTTCTTCTTCCGTGGTCTGGCGTCCGCCTGCTTCCTCCCATTTTTCAAAATTGCCTTCGTCTTTTCCTTGTTGCAGGGTGCCGTTGACAACATTCTTATAAATATTGGGTGTGGTGGTCGTATTCTTCAACTGTAATAAAATGCGGTTCTTTTTTGCTTTGAGTTTATCAAGCGCATCATCCGCAAAGGAGGGAGCGATCAACACTTCAAAAAAGATTTCGTTGATGGCTTCTGCAGTAGCGGCATCCACTTCTCCATTGCAAACCAATACGCCACCAAAGGCACTTTCGGGATCACCGGCCAAGGCATTCTTCCATGCTTCAGCAACTGTACCACGGCTGGCAATGCCGCATACATTGGTGTGTTTGATTATGGCAAACGTAGTTTCCTTAAACTCTTTAATGAGTTCAATGGCGGCATCAATGTCTACAAGGTTGTTATAGGAGATTTCCTTTCCGTGGAGTTGCGTAAAACATTGATCAAGGTTGCCAAAGAAAACGGCTTTCTGGTGCGGGTTTTCGCCATAACGCAAAGGTGTTTGTCTTCCGGCGCCAAGAACCGTTAAAGGTTCTGTATAATTGAAATAATTATTGATGGCAATATCATAGTCGGCTACTACACGAAAAGCTTTTGCCGCAAAGGCTTTGCGCTGTTCCAGCGAAATGCTTCCATCCTGGTTTTGCAGCAACTCCACCAGCGGTTGGTAGTCGGCTTTTGAAGCTATCACTGTTACGTCCGCAAAGTTTTTGGCTGCCGCACGGATCATGGAAGGGCCACCGATGTCAATCTTTTCAATGATCGCTTTTTCCTCAGACGTTTGCGCCAGCGTTTCTTCAAATGGATAAAGGTCAACGATCACCAGGTCAATTGTGGGAATGTTATATTGCTGCATTTCCTGCACGTCGGTTTCGTTGCTTCTTCTCCCGAGGATGCCACCAAATACCGAAGGATGCAGCGTTTTGACACGGCCGCCAAGGATAGAAGGGTAGGAAGTGAGATTTTCGACAGGCACCACATCAATGCCCAGGTCTTCAATAAATTTTTGCGTGCCGCCGGTAGAGTAAATAGTGGCGCCTTGCGCCTTCAACTGTTGCACCACCGGTTCGAGACCATCTTTATAAAAAACGGAGATGAGTGCAGCGGAGATCTTTTTGTCCATGATTGCAGAAGGATTTGAGATTGAGTTGCAAAAGTACGGCAGGTGTGTTTACCAGTTCGTCACAAAAGCGCCTTTCTCACTGACATCATATACCGGTATCTGCAAGGAGTCGCAATCTTTCTTCCACAAAGCGGCTTTCCATGGCGGAACGGAACCGTCAATCACCACTTGCTTTAGTTGAAAAGAATGGAGCAGTCGGGAGATGTAAAGCTTTGGGTTTTTAGAAAGAATCAGCACATCGATCTGCTGTTTGGGTGAAGCCTGTGCAAACGGCAAGGCGTCATCAAGCAGGAGAATTTGTTTGCCGCCGATAGAAAAAGACTTACTTGAAACATCTGTTGCAACAGGTGATACACGGTGAAGGATACGGGAGGGCTGCAGGTGAAAGTTGCGTTCAAAGCCATCGTATAACAATAACGAATCGCCAAGGAAAGCATAGTTTCTTCCGTTGATGATATCAATTGCTGGATGTTTGGGTACATTGTAAACAACCAGTTTTTTCTGCGCATAAGCTTCGTAAAATGAAATACCCCGCAACAACATGAACAGTGCCAGCGAGGCAAAAGCAGCTCTTGCCTGCAGGCGTTGCTTTTCCATCAGCCAGTAGGAAAAGGAAAGAGCAAAAATGAGCAGCAAAACGGTTTGCAGGATAGAAATGGAAAGCAGGTTCCATGTGGCGAAAGGCAGCCTGTCCAATCCTTCTATGTAACTGTTCATGAAAACAATCAGCTCCCTGAGCAACTTGCCAAGAAGGATGGCTGCCGGCGACAAAAAATAAAGGGCGCAAAGCAGGATCTCACCCATCAGGATTAAGCTGCTCAGCGGAACGGCAATAAAATTCGTAACAAGAAACAAGAGCGGCATCTGGTGAAAATGATAAATGCTGATCGGCAGGGTTAGGATCTGTGCGGCAATGGTAACGGCAGTCAGCTTCCACGTAAAATCAATGAGTTTATTGGAGAAATGAAACCAGTTGTACACCGGGCGAAAGAAAAGCACAATACTCAGTACGGCTGCATACGATAATTGAAAGCCTACGTCCCAAAGCCAGAAGGGGTTGATGCAAAGCAGCACAAAAGCAGAAAATGAAAGTGTGTTGAAGATGTTGGTCTTTTTTGATGTGGATTCGCCAATGGCGATAAGCGAAAACATGAGCGCTGAACGCAAAACGGAAGGACCGGCACCAGCCAAAATACTAAACCCCCATAGCGAGCCAAGGACAAGGAGGAGCCGTGGCAGCCAGAGATGCCGGTAGCGTTTCATCGGTTTGGTCAGCAGCAACAAAATAGCATAGATGATTCCGAGGTGCAGCCCTGAAATCGCAATAATGTGCACCACGCCGGTATTGGAATACGCCTGCACCAGGTTTTTATCCAGGTCGTCTTTATAACCGATCAGAAGGGCTTCTGCCAAGCCTTGTTCTTTTTCGCCGGGAATATATTTTTTTAGTGTGGCTACTACCCAGGAGCGACTGCGAAAAATAAACGTCTTTATACTGTTTTGATCAATACCCGGCTGTACCACGTAATCCTGTGGTGTAAGGTAAACCTGGTGCGTAATACCCTGGAAAAGACTGTAGGTTTTGTAGTCGAAGCTCCCGGGATTTCCGGCATTGCGAATAGCTTGTAGCGGTGCTGAAACCAGCAGGCGGCTGCCGTAACCTGCTCCTGGCGGAAAGGAATCTTTCCGGAAGTAAAGAATGATCTCTCCTGTTGCTTTTTTGCTGGCCCTGTTGTGATAGACAGCATCCACTGTAGCCAGTGCTTTGTAGGAATTGGCTTTTTCAACCAGGGGCTCCTGTAAAGTGACGGCCACAAAATCACCCTTTTGGTAATGGTGCCCTGCCCAGTGTGAGTGATTGCGGACATCGTTCAGCCAAACCACCACGCTCCCGCATGAAGCCACCAGTAGAGTCAGGGCAAAGCCCTGCAATGCACGGAGCCGGTAACGCAAACCTACAGTTGTAAAGCCAAATCCCACTACCAATAAAGCACTACAGGTAAATAAGAGCAGAATAGTTTTTAGCGGAACAGCCACATACCATTGCAGCAGGATGCCGGCTGCCAGTGCCAACAGCAGGCGAACAAATGGCGCTTTGTGCCAGATTCGTGCAGCCATCTACAAAAGGTAAGAAGCATTTTGCGCATCTGCAAGCAATGCACAGTTTATCTGCACAGGCTTTTCATTACAAAATGGGTGAAGAGGAGTACAGGGCAGTCTTTGCTACCTTCGTTGCCAATACGGTTGGTTATGTCACAGTTTATCATTGAAGGCATTGGCTACCTTGCTTCGCTGTTGCTGGCGCTTTCGCTGATAGCGGCCAACAACCTGCGGTTTCGCTGGCTCAACACAGGTGGCTGCCTTGCATTTATTGTATACGGCATAATGATTGGTGCCTTTCCGATTATTCTTACCAATGCACTTCTTTTTATCATCAATGTATTTGCACTGGTAAAAATCTACCGGAAAAAAGAAGATTTTGAGCTGCTGGAATTCAAGCCTGATGCCACGCTGATTGCCAAATTTCTTCGTTTCTACGAAGCCGATCTCAAGACCTATTTTCCTCACTTCCGGCTGGAAGAAAATAGCAATGATGTTCGTTTTGTGGTGCTGCGTAATATGGAACTGGCCAATGTGTTTGTGGCAACACCGACTGAAGACGGAACCGCTTTTGTCAAGTGCAATTACACCATACCAAAGTTTCGTGATTACAAAGTAGGCCGGTTTATTTTCGAGAAGGAACGTGAATATCTCCCGGCAAAAGGCATCCGTAAACTGGTATATACAGAAGTGGCCAATCCCGGTCACCGCGAATTCCTTGAACGAATGGGTTTCCGGAAGGAAGAAAATGAAAGTTCTATACACTGGGTTAAATATTTGGCATAACTGAATCTGGTGCAGCATCGGCTGTTGTTCGGTTGTCTAGGGCGATCTTTTTTCGAATGTTCCTTACATATTAAATGCTTGTTAAAGCAGTTTTGCTTCGTTGCGTTCTTTTGTCCACTGCCGCATATTCGTTTCTTAAATCAACTGTATATGAAAAAAAGTCTACTGATTGCATTGGCATGCTCGTTTCTGTTTTCGCTGACCGTTTCTGCGCAAATCACCAAAGGTTCCGTGCTATTGGGTGGAGGAATCAGTGGTGGTAAGGGTAAATCCGAGGGAAATAATGGCGAAGGCAAATCTTCAGGATTCTCTGTCTACCCGGCTTTTGGCGTTGCTGTCAAAGATAATGTTGTGATTGGCCTCCGGCTTTCCTATGCAAATTCAAGTTCGGAGTACAGTGATCCTAACAACCAGAACAGCCAGGACAACGAGAATTATGGAGCCGGCATATTTTACCGTCGCTATTTATCCTTAAGCCAGAAGTTTTTTCTGTTTGGTGAAGGTGCCGTTTATTATAACCGTGGCAAACAAGAATCATCGCAGCTAACATCAAAATCAACGCAGACAAGTAACAGCTTCGGTGTTAACTTTTACCCAGGCATTGCTTATGCCGTTTCTAAAAAAATACACCTGGAAGTGGGGTTGAATAACCTGCTGGATCTTTCGTACAACACAAGCAAATCAGAATATGTTTCCGGCAGTTCATCATTATCGTCTGAAGCCAGGAATTTTGGATTTGCCACCAATGTCAGTGCTTCGGCACCGCTTACGGTAGGCTTTAGGTTTGTGCTTGGCAAATAATATTGCCGTAGTGAAAAAGCCATTATAAAAAAGCTTTCCTGCTCTGTTACGGGAAGCTTTTTTCGTGTTATACCATAGCGTTTTCCGTCTTTGCCCTGAATTGCGGGAACACCATTCGTTTGTAAATAGCTGCCCTGTTGCATGGGAACATTCCTCCTTAAGCCGCAAGGCCTGGGTTGCATGAAAATATTCTGCCTTTTTAAACGTTATACAGGCAGGTCGGTTAAACGTACCGGCCACTTTGGTGTCACACCACTTCGCTAATCAAGTGTCATGCTTTCCAACCAGCTAAAAAACCAGCACCTTATGTGGCGGGCCGGCTTTGGTCCGGCGGCAAGTCAATTGAAGCAGTTGCAAACGCTCTCGCCACAGCAGCTTTTTAAAGCCTTGCAGCAGGCGTCTGCAAAATCACCGGCCTTTCTGGATGCTGCCGATGATTACCTCAAAGGATTGGTAAAAGGTATTCAGGAAGAAGGCATGCGCCAGTTGTTATCGGCAGAAGACAGGAGGGCTGTACAACAGCAAACAAGACAGGCTGTCCGCAACCTGAACCTGCTTTGGCTGGATGAGATGGTAAACACTACTGCACAACTGCGGGAGAAAATGGCTTTTTTCTGGCATGGACATTTTGCTTCCCGTAACCTCAACGTCTTTTATCAACAACAAATGCTGGATGTGATCCGCCAGCATGCCCTGGGTTCGTTCCGCGACCTGTTGCACAATGTTTCCAAGAGTGCAGCGATGTTGTTTTTCCTGAATGCACAGCAAAACCGCAAAGGTCGCCCAAACGAAAATTTTGCGCGGGAGGTGATGGAACTGTTTACACTGGGTCGGGGTCATTATACCGAGAATGATGTGAAAGAAGCGGCAAGGGCTTTTACCGGTTGGAGTGCTAACCCAAAAGGTGAATTTGTGTTCCGCAAATTTCAGCATGATAGCGGTGTAAAAACGGTTCTCAGCCGCAACGGGAATTTTGTAGGCGAAGATGTGCTGGACCTCCTGCTGGAGCAAGGCCAAACTGCCCGGTTCATCACTGAAAAGATCTACCGCTTTTTTGTCAATGATACCGTGGATAACGCAAAGGTAGATTGGCTGGCTGTACGCTTTTACCAAAGCGATTACAACATTAGCCAACTAATGGAAGACATTTTTACTGCTGATTGGTTTTATGATGAAAAAAACATTGGTAAAAAGATAAAAAGCCCGGTTGAATTGCTAGCGGGCATTCGCCGCATCTTGCCTATGGAAATTGAAAACAGCGAAGCGCAATTACTGGTGCAGAAACTCCTGGGACAAACCTTGTTCTATCCGCCCAACGTGGCAGGCTGGCCCGGTGGAAAAGCATGGATCGATTCGTCAACACTCCTGTTGCGCATGCGGTTACCGCAACTGATCAGCGATAACGATGACCTCAATATTCGTCCTAGGGCTGATGATGATCAAATGATGGGAAGGATAGAGGAAGGAAGCAGCAAAGCCACCGCTAAAAAAACAATGGGCCGCGTGGACAAACCGATACTGGCCACTATTGATTGGGGCAGGTATACCAACCATTTTGCTTCCACGCCACGGGAGGCCCTGGTGGATGAGATCAATGGTGTGCTGCTGCAGGCAAAACCTTCTTTCAGCAAAAGCCTTATTCAGCAGCATGCCGATAACAGCAGCCGCGAGGCTTTTGTACGAACGGCTACGCTGCAGATCATGTGTGCACCCGAGTATCAACTGTGTTAAGAGAAAGCTGTGAGCCATGCGCTGCGAGCAAAGGTTCACGTCTAAAAAAAATAATGACATGCTAATCAAACGCAGAGAGTTTATCCAGGTCGGTTCCCTTGCCACCGCTTCGTTGATGGTGCCTAAGTTTTTAAAAGCTTTCGAAGGTGGCGCTATGGTACCGCCGGGTAATAAAGTTGTGGTAGTGCTGCAGCTTAGTGGTGGGAATGACGGATTGAATACCGTTATTCCCGTTCGCAACGATATCTATTACCGTTCGCGGCCAAGACTGGGTATTCAGAAAGCAAAAGCGCTGTCCTTAACGGATGACGCAGGATTGCATCCGGCGCTGACAGCATTTGCCGATGCGTTTCATGAAGGGTCGTTAGGCGTATTAAATAACGTCGGGTATCCCAACCCAGACCGGTCTCATTTCCGCAGTATGGATATCTGGCATACGGCCAGCAAGAGCAGCGAATACCTGCACACCGGCTGGATTGGCCGCTACCTGGATGCACAGTGCAGGGGTTGCAATAAACCCACGCAGGCATTGGAGATTGATGATGTATTAAGTCTTGCACTGAAGGGTGAAAGTGAGAATGGACTGGCGTTGAAAGACCCCAAACGGTTGTATGGCACCAGCAATGAAAAATTCTTCAGGGATATTGCAGCCGGTCATGCCGATCATCATCATGAAGAGCCGGTAGACTACCTGTACAAAACTGTAGCCCGAACGCTTTCATCAGCCGATTACATTTTTAAGCAATCCCGGTTACATCCTTCCGCCGGTAGTTACCCCAATACGGAGCTGGGCAAAAGCCTTCAAACCATTGCTTCGCTGATCTTTTCCGAAATCAACACCAAGGTGTATTATGTTTCGCTGGGAAGCTTTGACACACATATTGCGCAGGAAGCGCAGCAACAGCGGTTATTCAAAGACATGAACGATGCCGTAGGTGCTTTTGTCAAAGACCTGAAAGCGAATAATCGTTTCAATGATGTTTTGTTTTTTACATTTTCTGAATTCGGCCGGCGTGTAGCGCAGAATGCCAGTGGCGGCACCGATCATGGCACAGCCAATAACATGTTCTTTCTCAGTGGTGGCTTGAAAGAAAAAGGCGTGTTGAATAGTTTGCCTGATCTTTCTGACCTTGATGACGGTGATCTGAAATTTAATGTTGATTTTAAAAACGTATATTCAACTATTCTTTCTAACTGGTTAGGCGCCGACGATAAAATGATCTTAGGCAATAACTACGAAAAACTGACATTCATCTGATAGATATGAAAAATATCAGTAAGTAAAAGGCCACCCGGAGGTGGCCTTACTTTATTTCAGTTGCATTCAATTAAGGATTCAGGTCGATCTGCTCACTTTCTTTCACACGGCTGGTGGCAATCTTATACAGAATAAACGCCAGCAGGCCAAAGAAAGCAACGCCCAGCCATTTGTAGCCTTCTGCTCCCAAACCATTGATAAGGGAATGTTCCGCATTTACTGTCTGCAGGCCGGCATTAGTTCTTTCAAAAGCTGCTAAAAAGGCCACAATCACACCCGCCAGCGCACCACCGGCCACAAGCCCGGTGGCAAACAGATTCCCCTTGCCCAAGTCTTCTTCTTCAGCTGCTGTTATTTGACCTTTTCGGCGCAGCCGCCATTCGGCAATGCCGCGGATAGCACCACCAATAAAGATGGGAAGTGTAGTGGATAGCGGCAGGTAGGTGCCCACCGCAAAGGAAAGTGATTTAATACCGCACAATTCCAAGGTAACGGCAATGAATACCCCAACCAACACAAACTGCCAGTCGAGTGTTTGCGACTGGATGCCTTTGATCAGCGTAGCCATCAACGTGCCTTGCGGGGCCGGGTACATTTCAGTACCGATGGCATGCTGAATACCTTGCCTGGCCATTTCTGCTGTTGGCGTATCCAGAATTTTTACCGTAGCACCGATAGCCAGCGAAGAAACCACCGCGCCTACAAACAGGGCCAGCTGCTGGTACTTTGGTGTTGCACCTACAATGTAGCCAGTCTTTAGATCCTGGGAAGTGGCACCTGCATTGGCGGCGGCAATACAGATCATGCCGCCCACTACCAGTGCCATGGGCTCGTAAATGCGGCCCGACCAACCAACAGCCAAAAAGATCAGGCAAGTGCCCATAATGGTAGCGATGGTCATTCCGGAAATAGGGTTATTGCTTGATCCGATTAAGCCTACAATGCGGGAAGAAACGGTAACGAAAAAAGCACCAAAGATGATAATGAGAATGCCCAGTAAAAGTTTGGCACCAATGCTTTGGCCCGGAATCAGGGTAGCAGGCATCAGGGCTACGCAGAGGATCAATATTAAACTTCCAAATCCAACAATTTTTATGGAGAGGTCCTTTTCGGTTCTTTTTACGCCTTCTTCATCTACGCCTTCCACGCCACTTTTTTTGATGGAACCAATACTGCTTTTAAAGGAAGAAATGATGGTAGGAATGGTTTTCAACAGGGTAATAAAACCCCCTGCCGCTACCGCACCGGCGCCGATAGAACGGATGTAGGCACGGTAGATGGCTGTTGTCCAGTCGCCAAAGTTTTGGTTGACGGGGTCCCATCCGCCCGGACCGCCTACAGTGGTGATGGTGGCCAGGTAACCCTGCTTCACCAGTTGCGCGGCAATTACATCGGCGGGTACCAATGATGCCAGTAGCGGAATCAGCACCAGCCAGCTTAACACGCCACCGGCTACCAGTACGCCGGCAATCCGCGGTCCGATAATGTAACCTACACCCAGGTATTCCGGTGTGATCTCACCACTGATCTTGGCCGAAGGAAAAAAGCGTTGTGTTTGTTGGGTCATAAATTCCGGTGCTTCGGCAATCACCCGAAATACTTTTTGCAACAGCGCATAGGCGCCGGCAACGCCCAATCCCAGAAAGGCTGTTCTGGCAATAGAACCGCCCTTTTCACCTGCCTTCAGCACCGAGGCACAGGCGGTACCTTCAGGGTAAGGCAGTATGCCGTGTTCTTTTACAATGAGGGAACGCCGCAGGGGAATCATCATCAGCGTTCCTAAAATGCCACCGAAGATGGCCAGCACCAGGATGGTGAAATAGTTGAAATAATCGGCGCTGGCCGCATCACTTAAAAACAAAAAACCAGGTAGGGTAAATACCACGCCTGCGGCGATACTTTCTCCGGCAGAACCGGTTGTTTGAATGATGTTGTTCTCGAGAATGGTGGTTTTTAAGAATGCTTTGCTGAGCGCTATCGCCAGTACCGCAATGGGAATGGAGGCACTAACGGTGAGGCCTGCCTTTAACGCCAGGTAAACGGTGGCAGCGCCAAAGATGATTCCAAAGATGGAACCGGTGACAATGGATTTGAGGGTAAATTCCGCGATCTTTTTTTCTGCAGGGATAAACGGTTTAAACGTGCTTTTTGCATCAGCCATAAAATGGTTTTGGTAAGGCTAAATGTATGAAGGAATCGTGAGTGGTGAGTGGTGAATGGTGAGTAGTGATTTTGCTCTAATGGAGCGTAGTCAAGACAACGGTTTCATACTTTTTACGTGTTCGATGGAAGGAATAAAAGCAGAATCGCTTTGGGCATTTCTGTAGCAGCCGCCAACGCCAGGTTGTATAAATGCTGTGTGCATAACTGTTCCTCTTTATTTTCGCTCTTTATCGCAATTGAAACATTTATACGATGAGCGAATTACCGGCTTCTCCCCGAAGAAAACTTTCTTTCACCGACCGTTCCCTGAAGGTCATTGAAAAGGTAGGCAATGCCTTGCCTGATCCGGCTACACTGTTTTTTTTATTAGCGGTGTTCATCATGCTGATCTCCTGGGGGGTGAGTGCTGCCGGGGTAAGTGTGGTTCACCCGGGTACAAAAGAAACGGTAACAGTAAAAAGCCTGCTTTCCCGGGAAGGACTTGATTTCATCCTCACCAGCATGGTGCGCAACTTCACCGGCTTTGCCCCCCTGGGAACGGTACTTGTGGCGTTGTTGGGTATTGGTATTGCCGAAGGTTCCGGCCTGATTGGAACTGTTATGCGCAAGCTTGTTTCAAGTGCTCCGCGTAAGCTGATTACGGTAGTGGTGGTTTTTGCCGGGGTGCTTTCCAATACCGCCAGCGAAGTGGGTTATGTGCTGCTGGTGCCCCTGGCTGCAGTTATTTTCCTTGCCTATGGCCGACATCCTATTGCTGGATTGGCCGCCGCTTTTGCCGGCGTCAGCGGGGGCTATTCTGCCAACCTTTTTTTAGGAACGGTTGATCCCCTGTTATCCGGTTTGTCGCAGGAAGCAGCCCGCATCATCAACCCGGCATATGCCGTCAACCCGGCCTGTAACTACTACTTTATGGCGGCATCTACATTTTTAGTAACCATACTAGGAACATGGATCACCGAAAAATTTGTTGAGCCACGACTTGGAAAATACACCGGCGACGAAAAGGCCGAAGAGATCAGGAAGTTAACACCCGCAGAACGGAGAGGCTTGTGGTACGCCATCTTTACGATTCTCTTTATCATGGCGCTCCTGCTTTGGGGCCTGTTGCCGGAAAATGGTTACCTGCGTGATGCAAAAACAGGCGAGATCCTGCATTCACCTTTTATGTCGGGTATCGTGGCCATTCTATTTCTGGTGGCAGCATTGGCGGGGATTGCCTATGGCATTGGTGCGGGCACTATCAAATCGGACAGGGATGTGGTAAAAGGTATGTCGAAATCGATGCAGACCCTGGGTTCCTATATTGTGCTGGTGTTTTTTGCCGCGCAGTTTGTGGCTTATTTCAACTGGACAAACCTTGGCCTGGTGGTGGCCGTTAACGGTGCCAGTGCGTTAAGTGCTGCCAATCTTGGCACCATTCCCACCATGATTCTTTTTATCCTGCTTACATCCACCATTAACCTGATCATGGGAAGCGCATCGGCCAAGTGGGCTATCATGGCGCCTGTGTTTATACCCATGTTTATGCTGCTGGGGTATTCACCCGAATTTACCCAACTGGCTTACCGCATTGGTGACAGCGTGACCAACATTATTTCACCCATGATGTCTTATTTCGCCCTGATCGTTGCCTTTATCCAGCGGTACGATAAATCGGCAGGCCTAGGTTCGATGGTATCGCTGATGTTGCCCTACAGCCTTGTATTTTTAATTGGCTGGGTGATCTTTTTTATCATCTGGTACCTGACGGGATTGCCCATTGGTCCGGGTGCCGGCATTTACTACAATGCAGGCTGATAAAAAAGAGGCTGTCAATCTATTTGACAGCCTCTTTTTGCATTAGTAAGCAAAGGTTTTATTTTCCTGCGTTCATCATTGTTTGCAGCTTACGGGTGATAAGGAATAAAATGATTGACGCTGCACCCGCCATAAACACAAACAACATAAAGAAATCGTAGTTGTCACGCATGTTGTAACCCAGGAAAGAAGTAGTTCTTCCTTCCGATGGATAGAGTGCACTCAGCACACCAGCCAGTTTGTTGGCGGCTGCATTGGCCAGGAACCAGACGGCCATCAGCAGCGAAGCAAATTTCAATGGTGCCAGTTTGTTTACCAGCGAAAGCCCAATTGGTGATAAACAAAGCTCACCCCAGGTATGCAGGGCATACATACCTATGAGCCAGATCATGCTTACCCGTGTGGTGGCCGAAACATCTTTCACCCCAAAAGCAATCCACAGGTAGCCCAGTGCCAGCAGGAAAAGACCAATGGCCATCTTGGTAGGCGCACTGGGTTCCCGCCTTCCCAGTTTCAGCCACAGCCAAGCAAACACCGGTGCAAAAAGAATAACAAAAAAGGAATTGAGCGACTGGAAGGTACTGGCAGGAACTTCGTCCAGGATCAAACTGGCCTGGCCACCTGTTGCCAGCGAGTAGATTACCCAGGCTGTGCCGAGTACCAGGATAAGGATGATGATCTGTACGCCATTCAGAAGTGACTTGTCATTTGCCGAAAGGTTCTTCACCGCCTTGCGCCATAAGCTGAGGAAGAAAACAATCAGCGCTACCAGTATGGCGTAAATAACGTACAGGGAAATATTCCAGTTGATGGTTCTATCGGTTTGCCGGTCGGCAAAAAGCGTAAGGGAGGCACCGGCCTGCTCAAATGCCGACCAGAAAAACACGACGAAAAATGCCACAATAAAGATGACGCCGATACGCTGTTTTTCGGGACCGGTAAGCGATTTATCGGAAAACAGAATAAAGGCAATGAACAACACAGCACCCAATAACAGGTAAGAAAGAAAGCTGAACTGCGTGGCATCTACATACAACAGTCCAATGGCCACTGCTGAAAATAACAGGAGGCCGCCAATAATGAAAGCAGGGTTCTGCCATTGTTTGGGAGCATTGGCTGCCGGTTCACCCAAGGCCACGCCTTGCGGGTCGCGGATGTATTTATCCTGGTAAACCTTTTGAACGACTACACTGAGCAGCATGCCGATACCGGCCACCAAGAAAGCCCACTTAAAATCAGCGGGGTTGCCGGTGTCGCCCACAATACCGCAGATCAGTGGCCCTAGCATACCGCCTACGTTAATACCCATGTAGAAGATCGTGTAAGCCGGGTCAATTCGCCGGTCGCCTTTGGGATACAATTGCCCTACCAGTGAAGAGATATTGGGCTTAAAAAAGCCATTACCAGCGATCATAAAGCCAAGGCCGGAGAAAAAGAAAAATGTAGAGAGGGCGGACGAACTGTCGTACAGCGATCCGCAAAAGAATAGCAGGAACTCGCCAATGGCCATCAGCAAACCGCCAATAATGATGGAACGCTTGCTGCCCCAGTAGCGGTCGGCAATATAGCCACCAATCAGCGGCGTCAGGTATACAAGACCGGTATAGCTACCGTAAAGATTCGAGGCGAAGGCGTCGTCAAAAAGCAGGGCCTTGGTCATGAACAGGATGAGAATGGCCCGCATGCCATAGTAGTTAAAGCGTTCCCACATCTCTGTGGCAAACAGCACATACAGTCCTTTCGGGTGACCTTTCGGGGCATCCGAAAAGTCCGTTCTGATTTCATCGGAGGCTTTTATTTCCGGCATAAGTGATGAATTGATGATAAATATTCTTCGAAAAAGATAAAGTGCTCAAAATACGCGAATTTATATTTCAAAACGGTCTTGCCCATTTGTACCGATATTCGCACCGCATCATAGGTAACCTGTTATGAATATTCTTTTGTTGGGTTCCGGCGGAAGGGAACATGCCCTGGCCTGGAAGATTTCGCAGAGCAAGCATTGCTCCAAACTGTTGATTGCACCCGGTAATGCGGGTACGGCACAATGTGGGCTTAACGTTTCGTTTGCAGCAACGGATTTCGATGCCATTAAAAAATGCTGCGTGGAAGAAGATATCGCCATGGTGGTGATTGGCCCTGAAGAACCCTTGGTAAAAGGTCTGGTTGATTTTATCAATAAAGAATTTGATGCAAAGGTGCTTGTGATCGGTCCTTCGGGGGAAGCTGCGCAGCTGGAAGGCAGCAAGGCCTATGCAAAAGCCTTTATGCAGCGGCATAACATTCCCACGGCAGCGTACAAAGAATTTACGTCGGATAACTTCGAAGAAGGCATTTCTTACCTGCAACAACACAGTCTGCCTATTGTATTAAAAGCAGATGGCCTGGCAGCGGGCAAAGGTGTTATCATCTCGCAAAGCCAGGAAGAAGCGGTTGAAGAATTTACAGCGATGATCCGTCATACCAAATTTGGTGAGGCCAGCAAAAAAGTAGTGGTAGAAGAATTCCTTTCAGGTATCGAGCTATCGGTGTTTGCATTAACGGATGGAAAAAATTATGTGTTGCTGCCCGAAGCGAAAGATTACAAACGCATTGGCGAAGGCGATACAGGGTTGAACACCGGTGGCATGGGTGCGGTAAGCCCGGTGCCATTTGCAGACGAAGCCTTTATGCAAAAAGTAATCTCTAAAATTGTAGAACCCACTATTGCTGGTTTTGAAAAGGATGGGTTGAATTATAAAGGCTTTGTATTTTTTGGGTTGATTAGAGTAGGAGAGGAGCCGCTTGTGATTGAATACAACTGCCGTATGGGTGATCCTGAGACCGAAGTGGTGATGCCCCGCATCAAGAGTGATTTGGTGGAGTTATTAACGGCCACTGCAAAAGGTGAATTGAATGGTCTTGCAATAGAAAAAGATCATCGCCATGCTACAACGGTTGTGGCCGTGAGCGGCGGTTATCCGGGTGATTACAAAAAAGGATTTGAGATGACAGGGCTGGATCAGCAAGCGGATACGCTTCTTTTTCACATGGGTACAAAAGAAACCGGTGGCAAAGTGGTAACCAGTGGTGGCCGTGTAATCTGTGCAACAGCTTTGGATGAAAGCCTGCAGGGCGCCATTACCAAGAGCAAAAAAGCAATCGAGCAAGTACAGTTTGAAGGAAAATATTTCCGGCGGGATATTGGATTTGAATTCGGCCCTTTGTCTCCCGGTGAAGGAGCCTAAAAAGGAGGGCCTTCCCTGCTGCTTGGAGTCCCATTTTCAAAGTCAAAAATTGTAGTAAGGCATGTCTGAAAATAAAAAGGAAAACAACCACCTAAGTGCCCCCACCGGGGGACAAGGGGCCGGGGATGTTCATTACCACGATTACCTGCAGCTGGACAAAATTCTTGGCGCACAGCTTCCGGAAAGCGATAAATGCAATGCATCGGCGCACGATGAGATGCTGTTCATCATCATTCATCAAACCTATGAGCTTTGGTTTAAGCAACTGCACTACGAAGTAGATTCGTTGCATGCCATCATGCGCAAACCTTCTCTTAATGATAATTCACCCGAGCTGCAAACGGTTGTTCACCGGCTGCACCGGATGGGTGTGATCCTGCGTGTGCTGGTGCTCCAGATTGACATCCTTGAAACGATGACACCCATGGACTTCCTTGACTTCCGCGACATGCTTCGACCTGCATCAGGCTTTCAAAGCTGGCAGTTCAAGCTGCTGGAAGCAAAGCTGGGACTGAAGTTTGAATACAGGCACGGAAAGGAATATTACACATCGCAATTAAGACAGGAGCATATTGATGTCATTAAAAAGGCAGAAAGCGAACATTCTTTTTTGCAACTGGTAAATGACTGGCTGGAAAGAATGCCGTTTTTCGATAACAAAGCGCTGTGGGTGAATTTTTCACACGAAGATTTTTGGACAGCATACAAAGAAGCCTATTCCAACAGCCTTGCCGAAGCGGAGAAGAATAATATAGAAGCTTTTGATGAAGTCTTCTTTCAGCAACGCGAAAGTCATTACACCTTCTCTGCCAAAGCCAATCGTGCAGCCTTGTTTATTATGTTGTACCGCGGCTACCCGCTGCTACAATTGCCTTTTCAACTTCTCAACAACTTGCTGGACATCGACGAACAACTGAGTACCTGGCGACACCGCCACATGAACATGGTGCATCGCATGATCGGTACCCGTATCGGCACTGGTGGCAGCAGCGGCAAAGATTACCTGAAATCGGCCGCCGACAAGCATTACATCTTCAAAGAAATTGCGCAGCTCACATCATTTTTAATAGAGCGCAGACGGTTGCCCCATTTGCCAAAAGCAGTAGAAAGAAAGTTGGGATTTGCGGTAGAAGACTAATGCTTATTTGTTATTCAACTTATGAAGTGGTTTTCAAACTATTCCCAATATCCATCATCGGGGAATGAGAATAATAAGGGCAAGCACAATAAGCTCCCATGTGAGAATATTGTACAGTTAAAGCGAGGCTATTTCCCCGCAGCCTTCCCCTTGTGCATGGGTGTTTTGATGTCGTGGTAAAACAAGAATGTCCAGCCTTCCTCATTGCCACGTTCCCACCATTCCATGCGCAACTGCATGGCCTTTTCCGGTTCAAAATCATACTTGGTCTTGTACCGTACTTTCATTTGTTGTAATTGCGGGGCTACATCACCGCCAAAGAAAATGGTTTCATTTCCCTCTTTGATCCAGAACACCTGGTGGTGCGGCGAGTGCCCTCCCGTGTGTTCGTAATGGATATAATCATCAATCACACCTTTGTCGTCGTGCATAAAATGCACCTGGTGCGAATGCAGCAGCGGTTCTATTTCATCGGGCAAAAAAGAAGGTGCGCCGGTCTGCCAGGCAAAATCCAGTTCACGTTTTTGGAGGTAATATTCCGCATTGGGAAAGTTCATCACGTCGCCTCCGCCAAAGCGTGAAGGTGAAGGGTTGGCCACTCCGCCAGCATGGTCTTTGTGCAGGTGCGAAAGCAGCACCTTTGTCACTTGCTCTGGTTGATAACCAGCCTTGCGAATGTTCCCGTGTATCTGTAGTTTGCCATGCGAATCAAAAAAGCCAAGGCCTGCATCCAGCAGCAGAATGTCTTTTGATGTGATCACGAGAAAAGGTTGGATCTCCACCAGTAAACTGCCGCGGCTGCGTTCATTCAGTACGTCTGTTTCTTCGTTAAAAGGAACAAAGAGTTTTGTCTTGTCAATTGTAAAGCTGCCTTCGGAAAGCGGGATAATCTTCAGGCCTCCCTGACCCTCCAAGGGTGGAGTTGCACCCGCACGGGCCTCTCCCTGCGAAGGATTTGTATTTTGTTTGTTGTTATCCTCTGTTGTCATTGCAAAAAATAGTGTACGAAGGTAAGGCAGTTTCCGCAGGGGAAACCTGAAGGATCTCTTCCAATCTTCGCAAACACCTGCTGCACCTACCAAAACAAAAAGCCCCATCAAATGAATGACAGAGGCTAAAAATATATCATGCAAAAGCAAGGGCCTGCGCTTGGGACTCCCATCCACCGGAGGGCAGGGGGGAGTCCACCTTACCGCAACACCATCTGCCTGTCGGCATCCAGTCTAACCAGGATGAAAAGCATAATCGAAAAGGTGAGCAGCGATGTACCACCATAGCTGATGAACGGCAGCGGTATCCCAATCACCGGCGCCAGGCCTATGGTCATACAAATGTTGATGACAATATGAAAAAAGAACACGGCTGCTACGCCGTAGGCATAACACCGGCTGAACACACTTCGCTGTCGTTCGGCAGCGGCAATAATCCGAAACAGGAGTAAAACATAGATAAGCACAACAATGGTAGTGCCTACAAAGCCAAAGCCTTCGCCAATGGTACAAAAGATAAAATCGGTCCGTTGCTCGGGCACAAAATCATAGCGTGTTTGAGTGCCTTTGAGGAGGCCTTTGCCAATGACGCCACCCGAGCCAATAGCAATCTTTGATTGCTTTACGTTGTAATCGGTGTCTTTGGGCTTGCCGGCTGCAATTTGTGCATATTCTTTTTTATGTGCCTGTATGTATTCAAGCGGCACTTCGCGGCCCACGGTGCTATAGATGCGCTCTACCTGGTAGAGCTTCAGCATATTTTTAAAAAAGTACGGCACGCCTATGCCGGCAAACGCCATTGTCAGTAACCAGATTACTACCACCGGAATCAGGGATGAAAACCGTCGCCGTTTGCGCTGGTACACCACAAAACCAATGATGGCTGCCAGTACCGTAAACACGATCATGAGCACTTCGGTTTCCATCAGCAGTGTACACACCACGATGATTCCAATGGTGGCGCCTACCGTGAGGATGGTGGAAGGCAAACCCTCGCGGTACATAACCAGGAAGAACGAAAAGTAAACAAGGGCCAGCCCGGTTTCGCTTTGCATCAGGGTCATCACCGCAGGCAGTAGGGCAATGGCGGCAGCAATCAGTTGCGAACGGGTTTTGCTAAAATCCATGTTGGGCAGCGAAAGGTATTTGGCCAGGGCAAGGCACACAAATACCTTGCACAGTTCTGCCGGCTGAAACTGGAAGCTTCCAAAGCGGATAATCGACTCGGTACCTTTTACCCGGGAGTGAAAGGGAAAAACCAGCAGCAAAAGCACAATGCCCAAGGCATAAAACAGGTTGGCTGTGGCCGGGAAAAACTTACTGTCGGTAAGCAGGATGAAAATGCCCAGCACTGCAGCAATAAAAAAATAAAGAAGCTGTTTGCTGTAATCGGTCTGAAAGGCAAAGAAGGATGCCACCATCGGGTCGCCATCTTTATACGTCACGCCAAAGATGGCCATGATACCAATGCCCACCAGCAACAGGTAAATCCAGATAAAGCTCCAGTCGATGTTTCGGGAGAAACCACTTTCTTTCCTCGCCATTATGCTACACTCCTTCTTTTTTTACCATTCCTGTCATCCCACAGTTCATTGCGGTGCCAGAATACAGTCTGGTCCTGTTCGCGGTTGGCAGGCGTTTCTTTCCTCCCTGCTACCCGTCTTTCGGGGGCGGGTGTGGTAGGTCGCGCCGTATCCTTTTTAGCTGGTGTTACGTTCCCGCGGAGGTATTTTTTAATGTAGTTGCTGTCTTTGGTCAGGTTGAAATAATACCGGGCCCGTAAAGAGTCCTCAATGTATTGTTTTACCTTCAGGATGCTTGGCATCAGGTCACGCTGTGCAAAAGCATCTGCTTTTTTCTGGCTGGCTGTGCTAAGGGTATCGTTCAGGTATTTTTCAATCATCAGCGAGGCAATGGGGCCGGCCGCTGTTGAACCGTAGCCGGCATTCTCCACTACTACGGCAATTGCAATCTTCGGATTTTCCCGCGGGGCAAACGCCACGAACATCGAGTTCTCGTTCAATTCCACTTTCTTGCCACGGAGCATGGTGAAGTTTTGTGCCGTACCCGTTTTGGCGCAGATATTTACACCCGGAATGGCAGCACTGCGGGCCGTACCACTGGTAACCACATCCTGCATACCGGCCATGACAATGTTAAATGCCGAATCGGAGATGTGCGTCAGCACATCGTGCCGGACTTTGTAAGGCTGCAGAACCGTATCGGTTTCCTCTTTGTCAATGCTTTTTACAAAATGTGGAGTATAGTAATAGCCTTTGTTGGCAATAATGCACATAGCATTGGCCAGCTGCAGCGGCGTAGATGTCATCATATCCTGCCCGATACCCAGCGTAAGGTTGGTGCAGGAGTTCCAGGAGTTACGGTACACCCGGTTGTAAACGGCTGTATCGGGAATGTTACCCTTGTCTTCGCTCGGCAGGTCGATACCCAGGCGCAGGCCCAGGCCAAAAGCATTCATATATTCTTTCCATTTATGATAACCGTTCTTTACACCACCGTATTTAGGATTGTCGGCTACCATGCGGTAGATGTGTACAAAATAAGAGTTGCAGGAGTTGGCAATGGCCCGGCGCAGGTCGGCTGCGTGACCCCCACCGGCATGGGTACAGGCAGGTTTACCGTGGCCACAGGCATAATAACGGCCGCCGCAGGGGTAGCCAAATGAGGGAGTAATCAGGCGTTCATCCAATGCCACCAGAGCACCCAAGGGTTTGAAAGTTGAACCCGGCGGATACTGTCCTTTGATGGCACGGTTCAGCAGGGGACCAGATACATCCAGCACAAACTTGCCATACGTTTTTTTAAATTCCGGGCCGGTAAGCTGATTGGGATTAAAATTCGGACCTGACACCATGCTAAGAATACCACCTGTTTTAGGTTCGATGGCGACAATGGCACCCACTTTATTCTGCATCAGCTTTTCAGCCAACTGCTGCAGTTCCACATCCACGTACGTGTGCAGGCCACGGCCGGCAATCGGCTGCTCATCCAGTTCTCCGTTTTCAAACCGACCCACCAGTTTATTACGGTTGTCTTTAATGAGGTATTGCACACCCCGCTGACCCATCAACACTTTCTCGTAGGTAGATTCAAGCCCTGTACGGCCTACATAGTCGCCCATCTGGTAAAACCCTTCCGAGCGGGCAATGATGGCCGAATCCACTTCGCCGATATAGCCGACAAAATGCCCGCCCACCCCTTCGGGGTAAATACGTACTGGGCGGTCCTGCAGGTAAAAGCCCTTGCCCAGTCGCCAGCTGTTCTCCTCCAGCCGGGCATGTTTTTCCGGCGTCAGCAGGCTTTCAAAAGCAGAGGGGCGGGAACGGCCGTTTTTAATAATGGCGTTCAGCATGCGGGCTTTGAACTCAGCGGTATCAATATCCAGCAACTGGCAGATGTAAGCCGTATCTACGCCACGGGCTTCGGATGGCACAACCATAAGGTCGGTCATCTGCGTGTTTGTGACAATGGCTTTTCCCTTGCGGTCGTAAATAATTCCGCGGGCCGGGTAAACAATTTTTTTGAAAACGGCGTTTTCCTGCGCCAGCCGCTGATACTTACTGCTCATCACTTGCAGGGTGAACAACCGTATCAGGATGATAAGAAAGACAACGGCGAAAATGATGCGGACAATGTAGCTTCTCGATTGTGTGAAAACAGACATAGGTATTGAAAAGGCTTAGCCGGAATGGGAAGGCAGCTGCATTACAAAAATGCTGAACCTTTACCATAAGGCAAAAGGAGAAGGAAAAGAATTAATAAATATTTCGCACAGATGAAGGAAGTTTCAAGGCTTGCAGTTCAACATTCACAGACAAAGCCAATATAAATGAGGTTAGTCATAAGAGAAAAGTGGTCACATTTTAATGCTTCTTTTCTCTGCGCCCTTGTGCGAAAAACAAAAAATCCCGCTGCTGGCGGGATTTTCACTATTGTATACATAAACAATTACCAAATGCGGATGCGCTTATCCGGAGCAACATACAGCTTGTTTCCGGGTTGTACATTGAAGGCTGTGTACCAGGCATCAATGTTTACCACAGCTCCATTGGTGCGGTACATGCCGGGTGAGTGCGGATCGGTCAGCACCTGCTGGGCCTGTGCCTCGGGCAGCATGTTGATGCGCCAGATCTGCGCCCAGCTCAGGAAAAAGCGTTGTGCCGGGGTAAAACCATCGATTTTTTTACCCTCTCTGAACTGTTTTGTTTTGGTAAAGGCATCGTAGGCAATACTCAAACCGCCAATATCGGCAATGTTCTCACCAAGGGTCAGGCGGCCGTTTACATGCAGTGTATCCAGTACGGTATAAGCATTGTATTGGGCCACTACCTGATCAGCCTTCGCCTTAAACTTAGCCTGATCTTCTTTCGTCCACCAGTTTTCCAGGTTACCGCTAGCGGCGTATTGTGCACCCTGGTCGTCAAAGCCGTGGGTCATTTCATGACCGATCACCGAACCAATTCCGCCGTAGATCACCGCATCATCGGCACCAAAATCAAAGAAGGGGAACTGCAGGATACCGGCCGGGAAGGCGATCTCGTTGTTCACCGGGTTGTAATAAGCGTTGATGGTGGGTGGTGTCATGCCCCACTCTGTTTTATCCACCGGTTTGCCCAGGCGGTTCGTCATATAATTATAACTCCAAACCGACGTGCTGCGCAGGTTGCCCACGAAATCATCCCCGCTGATGGTCACTCCCTGGTAGTCTTTCCAAACATCGGGGTAAGCAATCTTTTTGCTGAAGGAATTGAGCTTTTGCAGGGCTCTTTGCTTGGTCACCTCGCTCATCCAATCCAGCTTTTTAATGCGGTCGGCAAAGGTTTGCTGCAGGTTGTTCACCATCTCCAGCATCCGGGTTTTGGCTTCACCCTTGAAATATTTCTGCACATAGAGTTGACCCAGCAGGTCGCCCAGGCGTTGATCAATAAGGCTGCTCATGCGCTGCCAGCGGGGTGTTTGTTCTTTCTGACCAGTCAGCACCTGCGTCAGCCGGAAATCTTCAGCCACAAATGCACTGCTCAGGTAGGGTGCGGCATTGCGTAAAACGTTCCAGCGCAGGTAAGCTTTCCAGTCCTGGAGCGGCAGGGCACCCAGAAGAATGTCTGCTGTTTTCAGGAAAGAAGGATTGGTCACCAGGATGCTGTCCACACCTTTTACGTTCATTTGGGCTAATAACGAAGACCAGTTCATACCGCTGGTTTGAGCCGATAGGTCTTTCACAGCAAACTTGTTGTAGGTCTTATAGGGGTCCCGCATTTCTACGCGGCTCATCTGCGCTTTGGCCAAAGCGGTTTCAATGCGCATGATGGCATCGGCACTGTAGGCAGCCGTTGCAGCATTTTCGCCCACCAGCGAAAACATACGTTCCAGGTGATCGCGGTAAGCTTTGCGGATGGTCGTGCTGCGGGCATCGTCTTTCAGGTAATAGTCACGGTCGGGGAGAGAGGTTCCACCTTGGCCCAGTTGTACAATATACTGTGTAACATTCTTTCGGTCTTGCGCCACAAACATGCCGAACAGGGGAGAAGAAATGCCTTTGGTGCGAAGGGTAGCCACTTCGTTTAAAACCTGTTGTTTGTCGGTTATGGCTGCCAGGCGGTCCAGTTCGCTTTTGATGGGTTGATAGCCACGGGCTTCAATGGCGGCAGAGTCCATGCCACTGCGATAAAAATCACCGATCATTTGTGTGAGGCGGTCGCCTTTTTTACTTTTGGCAGCTTCTTCCAGCAGGGAGCGCAGGCGTTGGGAGCTTTCTTCCCGCAGCACATGAAAGGATCCCCAGCTTGTTTTAGAGGCCGGGATGGCATTTTTCTTTAACCAGCCGCCATTGGCGTAGAGGTAAAAGTTATCGCCGGGTTTTACGGAGAGATCCATGTTGGCCGGATCGATGTACTTAGGTTTTTTTTCATCAGAGAAGGCAAAAGCCGCTGTAGCAACGGAACCAACGAAAAGTGCTTTGAACAGTGTCCTCATGTGTCGTTATTCGTTTTTAGGGTTACGAAGTTACAAAGACGGCAGGCTGAGAAAGAATTGAAAACCAAATAAAGTGTAAAGGCTTCTTCGGTATTGGATACATTTGTGGATCATTAACATCATGCGGACTGTAACGGCTTTTTTCCTCTTCGGGATGCTGGTGGCTTCCTGCGGTACTTCCCGACAATTGCAGCAAGCAGCACAATCATCCCTGCTTAACGATGCCGCGCTGAAAACAGCACATGTGGGCATCAGCATTTATGAGCCAGCCACCGGTAAGTGGTGGTACAACCACCAAGGCGACAAGTATTTTGTGCCCGCCAGCAATACCAAGATCCTTACCGCCTACGCAGCCATGAAGTACCTGGGCGACAGCCTTGTGGCAGCCCGTTATGCGGTGGATGAAGAAGGTCGTTTGCGCATTTTTCCTTCTGGCGATCCTACACTTCTCCATCCCGAGTTCCGGCACCAGCCGCTGTTCGAAAAAATGAAAGGCTTTACAACGGTTTTGTGGAGCACAGATGCCTGGCGGGACCAGCGGTGGGGGAGCGGCTGGTCGTGGAATGATTACGATGCGGCTTACATGGCTGAACGGTCACCTTTGCCGGTGTACGGGAACGTAGCCAGTTTTTCTTTGGCCAGAGATACGTTGAAGGTGGTTCCGTCCACCGCACCGGTTAGCGCTTCGGCAGCACTGGGGTTTAACCCTGCTACCCGGTATATGGAAACAAAATTATTTACAGTAGACAGAGGTTTGGACGGCGATACGTTTTACCTCCGTCCGGCAACCACCACATTTTCAAAAGCATCTATTCCCCTCCGCATGGATGCAGGATTGGTTTCGGCCTTGCTGGAAGATACGCTGAAGGCCGAGGTAGTACCGTTTTCTGTAGCTCCCGGTTATTCGTACGCACCGCAAACAGCTGTGTTGTATTCACAGCCTATCGATTCGCTCCTTAAACCGCTCATGCATCGCTCCGATAATTTTTTTGCCGAGCAGGCCCTCCTGATGGTGAGCAACCAGGTGCTGGGTTATATGCGTGATGCCGCAATTATCGATACCATCCTGAAGACGGATTTAGGCGATTTGCCGCAAAAGCCTCGCTGGGCTGATGGTTCGGGACTGAGCCGCTACAACCTGTTTACGCCGCAGAGTTTTGTGGCGATTTTAGATAAAATGAAAACAGAATTCGGGATGAACCGCATCCGGGAAATTTTTCCTACCGGGAATGAGGGCACCCTATCCAATTTTTATAAGCGGGACAGCACTTTTCTTTATGCCAAAACCGGTACGCTTTCCGGTGTAGTGGCCCTCAGCGGCTTTTTAACCACGGCCAGTGGCAAAGAGTTGATATTCTCGGTTCTGGTTAATAATCACCAGTCAACGTCAGTCCGCATCCGGCGGGCGGTGGAGGCGTTTCTGCAAAAGCTCCGGCAAAACAATTGACCTTTGCCGGCGCAAAACGGTAAATAGGGCCCACTGGCCGTTTTTCTTGTTTGTTTATCGAATCTTTTGCACCACCTTTGCACACAATTAAAATTTAAATCCAAGAAAAGCAGTATGGGACTTTTTAACTGGTTTACACAGGAGATTGCGATTGACCTGGGTACTGCAAATACGCTCATTATCCATAATGATGAGGTGGTGGTGAATGAACCTTCGATTGTAGCCCTCAACAGAAATAATCCTAAGGAAGTACTGGCCGTTGGCAAACGGGCCCTGATGATGCACGAAAAAACCCACGAAAGCATAAAAACAATCCGTCCGCTGAAAGATGGTGTGATTGCCGATTTTAATGCTGCCGAGCTGATGCTGCGGGAGATGATTAAACTGGTTTATCCCAAAAAACCGCTTTTCCCACCAAGCTGGCGCATGATGATCTGTATTCCTTCCAGTATCACCGAGGTTGAAAAACGTGCCGTTCGCGACAGTGCCGAGCAGGCCGGTGCCAAAGAAGTGTACCTGATTCATGAGCCCATGGCAGCTGCCCTTGGTATTGGTATCGACGTGGAAGAACCTGTTGGTAATATGATTATTGATATTGGTGGTGGTACCACCGGCATTACAGTAATTGCCCTTGCCGGTATCGTCTGCGACCAGTCGATCCGCATTGCCGGTGATGAATTTACCGCTGATATCATGGAAGCCCTTCGCCGGTACCATAGCCTTTTGATTGGTGAACGTACTGCAGAGCAGATCAAGATACAGATTGGTGCTGCGATGAAAGACCTCGACAGTCCGCCCGATGATATTCCCGTGAATGGTCGTGACCTGGTAACCGGTATCCCCAAACAGATCATGGTAAGCTACCAGGAAATTGCCGAGGCGCTGGATAAGAGCATCTTTAAAATTGAAGAGGCGATCCTGAAAGCCCTGGAGCAAACACCGCCTGAGCTCGCAGCGGATATCTACCGCCGCGGATTGTACCTCACCGGTGGTGGTGCCCTGCTGAAAGGCCTTGACAAGCGCCTGAGCCAAAAAATCAAACTTCCGGTTCACGTAGCCGATGACCCGCTGAAAAGTGTTGTTCGCGGTACGGGACTGGCCCTGAAAAATTACGATCGATACCCGTTTGTAATGAGATAAAGTCAAGCCATGAGCTTTGAGCTATGAGCTGCGAGCAGAAATCCAAAGCTCACGGCTCACGGCTCACAGCTCAAAGCTTCCTCCCCCCATGCTTAACATCTTTGCATTTCTTCGCCGGTACTTTACATTTATCACCTTTGTAGTGTTACAGGCAATCTCGCTTTGGATGCTGTTTAACTACAACCGCTTCCACCGGGCTGCCTTTTTAGGTGTGGCCTCCGAACTCACAGGAAGCATTAATGCACAGGTGGATAAGCTGGACGATTATTTTCACCAGGGAGAAGAAGCAAGGCGGGTGCATCGCATGAACGATTCACTAATGAACCTCCTGCAAGCCAACTTTACTGTTCCTGATACTGGTGTGCAGGCCAGGATAGATACGCTCCGTTTTGATACCACACGTGCTGTTCGCCGTTATCTCTGGCGGGATGCGAAAGTGGTGTACAATACCGTCAGTTCGGAGCAAAATTATATCCAGTTGAACCGGGGCAGTAACTACGGCATCCGGGACGAAATGGCGGTGTTAAGCTCCACCGGCGCCGTGGTAGGTGTGGTGGTGAACGTGAGTCCTAACTTCAGCCAGGTGATGAGCCTTTTGCATATACAAAGCTCGGTGAGTGCTGCCCACCAGCGGAGTGGTACCTTGGGTAAGGTGGAATGGGATGCCAAAGATCCTCGTTTTGTGCTGCTGAAAGGTATTTCGCGAAGCGTGGAAGTAAAAGTAGGCGACTCGGTGGTTACCAGCCGGTACTCGTACAATTTTCCGCCCAATTACCTGATCGGAACTGTTAGTCAAATCACCAATGACCCGACCACCGGTTTTTATTTGATGAAAGTAAAAACGGCTGTCAACTTCTCTACCCTGCAACAGGTGTTTGTGGTGGAGAACCTGATGCGGGAGGAACAATTAAAACTGGCGGCTGACACGGAAAAGAAACTGGAACAACAAAAAAGAGGACAACGGTGAGCGACCTGGTAAGAAATAGTATACGGCTGATTATGTTTTTGCTGGTACAGGTTTTTGTGCTGAACAAGATCCCTTTCCTGCACCAGTTTGTTGTGCCTTACCTCTACTTCCTTTTCATTCTCTGGCTGCCGTTTTCCATTTCCCGGACAGGGCTGCTTGTGATTGGTTTTTTCACCGGTTTGCTCCTCGATTATTTTATGTGGCAACCCGGCCTGCATGCTGCGGCCTGCGTTTTGGTGGCCTATATACGGCCATTTATGATCACTCTGCTGATTCCAAAAGACATCCAGGAATTCAACTATCATGAACCCTCACCCAAAGCCATGGGCTGGGCGCCGTATAGTGTATATGCGCTGGTGCTGACATTTGTACACCATCTTTACCTGACGTTGCTCGAATGGCTGCAGTTTGGCACCTGGCTCACCTTCCTCATAAAGGTTGGTGCCACTACTGCCATCAGCATGCTGCTGATCTTTACGGTAGAACTGCTTTTCCCCCGCAAAGAAAAATTCAGGACAAATACGGCATAAACAGTTTGGGGTTTGGCGTCTGGGGTTTGGTGTTTATGCAGCTTTCAAGAAAAGAGAATACGATTCAGCGTTGATGACTGACTGCAATAAGCAGAACGATCCTTCTAAGTTTTAATCAATCCTTATGACAGCAGCTCTGTTTTGTCATCAGAAACGGCTTATGTTTGTCTGGCATGCGAAAGGCATTTTTTTCTTTTTTCATTCTTTTGGCCGGCGCTTTTTTCCTGACGTTTTCGTCCACCGGCTGCGCCAATATTATTCCGCCCTCAGGTGGTCCGCGGGACAGCCTGCCACCGCAACTGGTTTTGGCTACGCCAGGTGATTCTACGCTGAACTTCCGGGCCAACCGCATCACTTTTACTTTTGACGAATATGTTGACCTGCAGGAAGTACAGAACAACCTGCTGTTCACCCCAACCTTTGAGATCAACCCTGAAGTGTCGGTTCGGTTAAAAACGGTTTCGGTGCGCTTTCGCGACAGCCTTCTTCCCAACACAACCTATGTGCTGAACTTCGGCAATGCCATACGCGATATCAACGAAAGCAACCCTGTCCGCAACTTTACGTATGTTTTCTCTACCGGAGAAGCGCTGGATTCACTAACGCTCAGTGGCCGGGTATTGCTGGCCGAAAATGGGAAAACAGATTCTACCCTTACCATCCTGTTGCACCGCAATCTGGAAGATTCGGCCGTAATCAAACAACGACCTGTGTATGTGGCCCGGTTGAATGGCGATGGAACCTTTCGGTTTACCAACCTGCCCCGCGACACATTTGCAATTTATGCTTTAGGCGATGCAGGCATTGTGCGGCGTTATCAGAACAGGGCAACGCAATACTTTGCCTTCAGCGATGAACCGGTGGTAGCAGGCAGCAGCGATTCTATTCTTCTTTATGCCTACAAAGAAGCACCGGCAGCCGGCACAACGGGTGCTGCCACCGGCAACCGCAGTACAACAGCCCCGGGTGGTGCCGAAAGGCTGCGGTTTACCGCCGCAAGCGGTGCCGTAGATCTGCAGGGTGATTTTATCCTTACGTTTCCGGTACCTATCCGCAACTTTGATTCTACCCAACTTTCTCTCAGTACTGATTCTACGTTTACAGCAGTTCCTTTTACCAGCCGGCTTGATACTACCGGGACAGAATTGCGCATCCGGTCGCCGTGGCGTGAAGGCACACCGTACAACCTGATCCTGGATCGTGCCTTTGCAGAAGATACGCTGGGACGCAGGCTGCTGAAAACTGACACCCTGAATTTTACAACCAAAAAGCTCAGCGATTACGGTCGGTTGAATCTTCGTATCCGGAACATGGATACAGCCCGCAACCCGGTGCTGCAGTTTGTGCAGAACTCGCAGGTGATACAGGCTGTGCCCATCCGTAGCGGTGTTTATACGTCACGATTGTTCCCGCCCGGCGAATACGAACTGCGCATCTTGTATGATCGAAACGGCAACGGCAAATGGGATCCGGGTGAATTTTTTGGTGCCAAACGGCAGCCGGAAATTGTACAACCCATCCGGCAAAACATCACCATTAAAGCTGATTGGGACAACGAATTTGAGCGGTCGTTATAAGCCCTTTTTAACACGGTTTCCGGGGGCAAAATTGTACATTTGTACACTATGCAATTCTCTTCTTCTCTCCTGGAAAATGCGGTGGCCGAGTTTGCAAAGTTGCCCGGTATTGGTAAAAAAACTGCGCTTCGTTTAGTGCTCCATTTGTTGAAGCAGGAAAGCGAAGATGTGCAGCATTTCAGCGAGGTAATGAGCCGCATGCGCAGCGAAATCAAGTTCTGCCAGCGGTGTCACAATGTGGCTGATGCCGATATCTGTTCCATCTGTGCCAATAGCCTGCGCAAGCAGGAAATGATTTGCGTGGTGGAGAACATCCGCGATGTGATTGCGCTGGAAAGTACACAGCAGTACAGTGGCACGTATCATGTTTTGGGTGGGGTTATCTCGCCGCTGGATGGCGTGGGCCCTAACCAGTTGAATATTGATACACTGATTCACCGCGTACAGAAAGAAGAAACGGCTGAAGTGATCTTTGCCCTGAGTCCTACCATACAAGGCGATACCACCATTTATTACATCCAGAAAAAGCTGCCGGCAACGACCAAGGTAACCACCATTGCAAGAGGAATCGCTTTTGGCGGTGAGCTGGAGTATGCCGATGAAATGACACTGGCCCGAAGCCTGCAGAACCGACTCCCGATCGATAGTTATGTGAGCAGCCGGTAGATCGTCTTAGAGAGCAAAATTTTCACGGTCTTCTTCCACCGATTTTACACCCCGCACCTTGTTTAGTTTTTGCAGATCGGGAGTGGTGCCGGTAATAATGCCGGTGAACGACATAACCTGGTCGATTTTGGCGCCTTCTTTTTTCAGCTGGTCGGCTATTTCCTCAATCTTTTCCGCCTGGTCTTCGTCTACCACGGCAATGAATTTTTTGGTGAGTTTGGCTTCTTTTTTCATACAAAGCGCTTGAAGTCTTTGCAAGGTAATTACCAATTGACAATGGGCAACAGGCAAATGCTGCCAGGAACTCCTTTTCTGTTTTTTAGAGGAAAGGCAATCCGTTCGCATTATTCAATTCAATAAAACTGGTATCTGCCTGTTGCTGATAGTTTATTGCCCATTGGTTCACGGACACTGCGCCAACCCAATTCCCACATCAGTGGCTGGGAGGTTCAGTCGCCGTGCCAGCTGCACAAGCTTCATCCAGATCTCGGCGGCGTTTGCTTTCGGGTATTTCTCCCAGAGCAAAGCTGCAATACCGGCCACAAAAGGCGTAGCCATGGATGTTCCGGAAATGGTGCGGTGCTTTCTTCCTTTCCAACTGCTGTAGATGTCAACACCGGGTGCGGCAATATCCACCTGTCCACCATTGAGATTCAAACCACCGCAGGAGAAATCGGCTACACGAAGATCATTGTCCAGTGCTGCCACCGCCATTACAGAAGGGCAGTTGGCGGGATGCCCCACCGGTTTCACCAATCCGTATTGGCGCTCACTTTCATTACCAGCAGCGGCAATAATAATGCACCCGTTGCGCAGCGCTGTACGGGCCACTCTTTCATAGGCAGGTGAAAAGGTTTCGCCTTCTTCCACACCTGCACCCAGCGACATGGAGATTACTTTACACTTATTCTGTAAGGCCCATTCAATACCGGCCAGAATGCCCGAATCGTAACCAACACCCTGGTTGCTGAGCACCTTGCCTACGAAAAGATTAGCATCCTTGGCTACGCCATAACGCCAGCCTGTTTTCTTTTGAATGGCACCAACCGAAATGCCGCAGCAATGCGTACCATGACCATTGCCGTCTTCCACGCCTTGTCGCCGGATAAATGATTTATGCATGATCTTCAGGCGGCTGAAATCAGGGTGGGTAAGATTTAGCCCGGTGTCTAATACAGCTACATTTACCCCTTTGCCCGTGCATTTCGAAGCCGGTAATTTAATGGCCTGGCAGCCCCAGGAAAATTCATCGCTGTCGGGAATGGCGGCCACTTTGATTTTCTTTTTTTCGGTGGTAGCGGGGAAGGCATATACGTAGCGTTCGGGCTCGCTGCGAACCTGGTCGCTGGTGCCGGCACTTGCCGCCATCATAAAACTGAGTTGGTCTTCGTTTCCTTCGTTTACCACCGCCACTTTAAAGTTGTCGAAGTAAATGCCGTCGGCTTGTTGAAAGGCTTCATTGAAACGCGTTATATCTGACCGGAAGTCGTTGATGCTGGCCATTTTTAGCGAAGCGCTGCGGGAAAGCTTCTGAATGGAAGCCGGCTTGGCATCGCTGTTCATGGTGATGATTCGTTTGCCGGTAAAACGTGGGCGGCCGTCCTGTTTGCTAAACAGGTTGTCGGGTTGATTGTTGGTACTGGCCATAGAAGATGGTTTAAGGTGAAGAATCGATACCGTGTCTTTTCATCAGAGTGCCTGCATACTGATATCCGGCGACTCGGTGATCATCCGTGAAGAAGCTAATTTTTCCTGCTTGCTGCGAACGACCATCTTAAAATTAAAGTCCACATTCCGTGTAGGATACACCAGCGGCGATACACCCAGTTTGTCAAAGTCGCCAAACAAGGTCGTGTAACTGTTGATCACCGTACCAAGCGGTTTGTCTTCCACTTTGCCCAAATACCTTCCAACAACAGAAGCGACATTGGTTAATACATCTGAGGCAATGTTGAATTTGGCTGCATCCTTGGCGAGTTTTGAAAGACTGCCGACCAAGTCTTTGTATTCCGCATCCTGCTTTACTTTGCTCAGAATCTCACCCACATCACGAAGGCTTTGCTTGCTTTTCATTACGGAACAAAAAACATGGAGCTGGTTAGGTGCCTTGTCTTCTTTCTTTTCAGCCTGCCACAGGTAAACAGTTTTGTTGATAGGAAGGTTTTCTTTGTCGTCGATGCGGGGAAAGCCCTGCAGATCGATAGTGCCCACCAGTTGGTTAGTAACATTGCTTGCTACAAGCGTAAGGCAATACAGTTTGGCGTAGCCCGGAAACGGCCAAACCTTCTCCGTACGATTGTCTTTGATGTAGGGCGGCAGCATGCGCAGCTCAATGCCGGTTACATCGGCCGAAGTATCAATTTCGCGAAGACCACTGCGGGTGGAAAGCGTGGATAGTTTTTTGGCCAGATTGCCATTCCGGGTAGAGATGAATGTTGTTTCGGGATCTAAGAATTGAATCGCCATGGTAAAAAGGTTTGTTTGCTTACTCTGGATTCCTGTTTTCAGCTTCCCAGGTGCTTACTAGTTTACGGGTGTTCAGCAGGTGCCCGGATTTATAGAGATTTGGTTGCAATGTTTCAGTGAAGACTTTGTCAGCAAAGAGTAGAATTCTCCGCTTTGCATATTGCAAATCACTTAGTGATATGCTTCAGGCCGGGAGAGGAGCGGATCGCCTGCGACTGTCGCCCTGCAGGTATTCGCCGCTGATTCGATGAAACGCATCTGACGTGATTTTGCCGGCCTTGCCATCAACGCGTAATTGCTGGCCTACACTATTTAGCAGCACCTGCAAGGTTTCTGCCTGTTTATTATAAGTGGATGGGTTGAATACCACCTCAGCGCCTACTTTTTTGATCAGTGTGATCACATCCAGTTCCCCGGCCACAGCCAGCTGCCGTTCGCTCATGCGGCGCAGCAGCACGGCACCACCAATCTGCTTCGACACGGCCTTGGGATCAAAGACGCCATCACTTGTAAACTTGCCGCGGTTATACTGGTTGGAAAAGCTCCACAGGTAAGGAGAGTGAATGCCGTGGCGCCGGTAGCCAAAGCCGTTGTACTGTTCCATTTTAAACAGCATGGCTGCAATGCTCCAGTCGGTCCAGGTATGGAGTTTTTTCAGGCGCAAAGCATCTTCAGCACTCTCCTCCCAGGTAAATGGTGGAATACCTGATTTGGGATAACCTCTTGGCACATGCACTGTTCGTGCCGTTAGCGGATCGCCGTTGTGCAGGTGCGTGTTGAACCGGCAACTGCACTCCATGGTGTGCAGGATGCCAATAAAATACCAGGGCACGCCGGTGCGTTGCGAAACGGCTTCGTACCGTTGTTTGCCGGCAAGGATCCTGTCTACGCAGGCATCAATGGTAAGGTAATGGCGTTGGGGTATGCTGCAGGTGTTAAAGAGGTCTTGGTACTCATTGCGTAGCGATAGGTTAAAAGCAACTGCCATATAGCAAAGTTTGGTGGTGACCATGCAGGGCGAATCAGGACGTATTCATGGAGGCGGGTAAGCGAGAACCGTATTAATGTTAAACTTACACCTATAATTTAAAAAATTCAATAAAGCATGGAAATAAATTTTTCTTCGTGGGCTGAGGTTCAAAGACTTAACCAGAATGCCGACAATACTTGCCGGTTTGCGGATTTGCCTTACTTTTGCGCTTCAGGCGGATTTGTTTATTGTTCGGCCTTAACGGAACTAATAAACGCAAGAAACTCTCTCAACTGGTTTTCCTGACGTTTATTGGTTTGCTTACAACGTGAGACGTTAATTGTCAAACTTTAAAGCCGTACTATTTTCAGTCTGTCTTACGATAGCTTGTTGTTTTTCAACTGGTGGACATGTAAACCTGTGAACGTGTAAACTCTTCTTGTTTCGCGTTTGCCACTTGACATGTTCATGTAAAAAGAGTGTATGATGGCAACCATTCAAGACATGTTAAAAGAACGCATCCTGGTGATTGACGGCGCCATGGGCACCATGATCCAGCGTTATAAACTGGCCGAGGAAGATTACCGTGGCGAACGGTTCAAAGACTGGCCTTCGGACCTGAAAGGTAACAATGACCTCTTGTGTTTAACACAGCCGCAGATCATCAAAGCCATTCACAAGGAATACCTGGCAGCCGGCGCCGATATTATTGAAACAAATACGTTCAATGCACAAAAAGTCTCTCTTGCCGACTATGGCATGGAAGCTCTGGCATACGAGATCAATGTGACGGCAGCTAAGATTGCCAGGGAGGCAGTTGCTGAATTTTTCCAGGAACAAACGGTTGTTAACGGGGAACTACAGCCGAAATTTGTGGCCGGTGCGCTGGGGCCTCTGAACAAAACGCTATCGCTTTCGCCTGATGTTAATAATCCCGGTTACCGTGCTCTCACGTTTGATGAAGCGGTGGAAGCTTATTACGAACAGGTGAAAGGACTGGTGGATGGTGGTATTGACCTCATTCTCATTGAAACCATCTTTGACACCTTGAATGCAAAGGCCGCCATTTTTGCTGTAAAGCAATACTTCCGTGATACCAGGCAAAAAGAATTGCCGGTTATGATCAGCGGCACCATCACCGATGCTTCAGGAAGAACATTAAGCGGGCAAACGCTGGAAGCATTTTATACATCTATTCGTCATGCACGTCCATTGAGTGTGGGATTGAATTGTGCATTAGGTGCGCAGGAAATGCGTCCCCACATTGAAGAATTAAGCAGCCTTGCGGAATGTTTTACCTCAGCCTATCCCAATGCCGGTTTACCCAATGCCATGGGCGAATACGACGAGCATCCCCAGGATACGGCGCATTTTATTGAAGAATGGGCCAAAGAAGGTTTTGTAAACATTGTGGGTGGGTGTTGCGGAACAACACCTGACCATATCCGTCATATTGCGGAGCATGTGCGGAAGATCAAACCAAGGCCATTGCCCGTTGTTGAAACGACCATCGGGAAAGTAAAAGAAGAAGATATCCAATTAGCATAAAAAACCTTGGTGACCCTTTGTGCCTTCGGGCCTTTGTGGTTCAAAATACAATTATGAGCGAAGCAACCATCATTAAACCTTATCTGCGTCTATCCGGTCTTGAGCCGCTGATTGTTCGCCCCGAATCCAACTTCGTCAACGTGGGTGAACGCTGCAATGTTACCGGCTCCAAAAAATTTGCACGTCTCATCCGCGAGAATAAATATGAAGAAGCACTTTCCGTTGCCCGCCAGCAGGTGGAGAATGGCGCGCAGGTACTGGACGTAAACATGGACGATGCCCTTTTGGATGGTGTCAATGCCATGACTACTTTTCTGAATCTTTTGCAGGCCGAACCCGATATTGCCAAGATTCCCATCATGATCGATTCCTCTAAGTTTGAGATCATTGAAGCAGGATTAAAATGCGTGCAGGGCAAGTGTATTGTAAACTCCATCTCCATGAAAGAAGGAGAGGAGAAGTTTATTGAACAGGCCTTTATCTGCCAGGCCTACGGTGCGGCCGTAGTGGTAATGGCCTTTGATGAACTGGGCCAGGCCGATACCCTGCAACGAAGGATCGATATCTGCGAGAGAGCCTATAACATATTAACAGAAGTTGTGGGTTATGAACCACAGGACATCATCTTTGACCCGAATATTTTTGCGGTGGCAACGGGCATTGAGGAACACAACAACTACGCGGTTGATTTTATTGAAGCCACCCGCATTATCAAACAGAAAATGCCACTGGCAAAAGTGAGCGGGGGGGTGAGCAATGTGTCGTTCTCCTTCCGTGGCAACGATCCTGTGCGGGAAGCGATCCATGCGGTGTTTCTTTACCACGCCATCAAAGCCGGTATGGACATGGGCATAGTAAACGCGGGTCAACTGATCGTGTATGATGAAATTGAACCGCAGCTTCGTGAGTTATGTGAAGATGTGATCCTGAACAGGAGACTGGATTCGACGGAGCGGCTGGTATCCTTTGCCGAAACGGTAAAAGCAAAAGACAAAGCCGAAATAAAAGACGAAGCCTGGCGAAGTGCTTCCGTTGAAGAACGACTGAAACATGCACTGGTAAACGGCATCACGGACTATATTGATGCCGACACCGAAGAAGCAAGACAGAAATATCCCAAACCACTGGACGTTATTGAAGGGCCGCTGATGGCCGGAATGGATGTGGTAGGCGACCTGTTTGGCAGCGGAAAAATGTTTCTTCCGCAGGTGGTGAAGAGTGCAAGGGTAATGAAAAAGGCAGTAGCAGTACTGACACCTTATATTGAAAAAGAAAAAGAAGAAAAGGCAGCGAGAGGAGAAATATCGCCTGCCGGTGCCGCCAAGGTTTTGATGGCAACTGTAAAAGGTGATGTGCATGACATTGGAAAAAACATCGTGGGAGTGGTACTGGGCTGTAATGGCTATGATGTAATTGATCTGGGCGTAATGGTGCCGGCTGATAAGATCCTGGATACGGCACAAAAAGAAGGCGTAGACGTGATTGGCCTGAGTGGTTTGATTACACCGTCGCTTGACGAGATGGTGCACATTGCCCGGGAAATGAAGCGCCGCAACATGAAACAGCCGCTGCTGATTGGTGGCGCCACCACCTCACGGACACACACAGCCGTAAAAATTGCAACAGAATACGAGGGTGGTGTGGTACACGTACTGGATGCCTCCCGCAGTGTGACAGTGGTGAGCAATCTGCTGAACAAAGAAGGAAAAGAAGCCTTTCTGCAGCAAACGCAGGCCGAATATGTCAGCCTGCGCAACCAGTTTTTGAATAAACAAAAGCACAAGGTGCTGATCCCTTACGAAGAGGCGGTGGTCACCAAAGAATACTTCGACTGGAAGGCTTATCATCCTGCGAAGCCAGCTGTTGACGGTGTAAAAGTGCTGAAGGACTTTGACCTTGCTACCATTGCAAAATACATCGACTGGGGCCCGTTCTTTATTGGTTGGGAAATGCCGGGACGCTTTCCGGAAGTGCTCAGCGATAAGATCTTTGGAACAGAGGCTACCCGGTTGTACAACGATGCGAACAAAATGGTAGAAACAATCGTTGCAGAAGGCTGGTTCAGCGCCAACGGCGTGATTGGCTTCTGGCCGGCAACTTCCAATAACCGCGATACCATCACTCTACAAACAGCCAATGGAGAAGTAAAGCTGGAGTCGCTGCGCCAGCAGATGAAAAAGGCCATCGGACAGCCTTCCTATTCACTGGCAGACTTTGTAATGCCGGCTTCCACTGACCACTCAGCACTGACCACTCACGACTACATGGGTGCCTTTGCCGTTACTATCCACGGTGCACGGGAGCACATCGATCGTTTTGCGGCTGAGCATGACGAATACAACAAGATCATGGTGCAAATACTGGCCGACCGTTTTGTGGAAGCCTTTGCCGAGTGCCTGCACGAAAAGGTGCGGAAAGAGCACTGGGGTTATGCGAAAGATGAAAATCTTTCCAATGAAGACCTGATCAAAGAACAATACAAAGGCATACGTCCGGCACCGGGTTATCCTGCCTGTCCTGATCATACTGAAAAGCTGAAATTGTTTTCGCTACTCAACGCCACGGGAAACATCGGCATTGAGCTTACCGAGAGCTTAGCCATGAACCCGCCGGCTTCGGTTTGTGGTTGGTACTTTGCGCATCCCGGTAGTCATTATTTTGGCTTGGGTAAAATTGGAAGAGACCAGCTGGAAGATTATGCCAAACGCAAGGGCATGACCATTGAAGAAGCAGAAAAGTGGCTGCGGCCCGTATTGGATTAAAAAAAGCCCTGCATGTCCAGCTTACAAGGCTTCTGAAAAGCAGTGAATCACTTCACTGCTTTTTTATTGCCTCATCAACTTGTTGTATTCCTCCACGCTCATATCCGTCTGCGCCAGTCGCTGGCGTGAGTCAGATGGCGTTGCTATTAAACCTGTAAGTTTCAGTTTTACCGTTTGTTTTTCCGGCACATAGATTTTTACATGTGTGCGGGGATATCCCTGTGGTTCGTAACGAACGTAGTAGCCGTCCTTGTGTTGAAACCAGGTGCCGAATTCCACCGGCTGCGGCTCATTGTTTATTCCGGCTAAAACCGCCAGACGTTCGAAATCTTCGTATGTGCTTGTAGTTGATTTGTAAAGCTGGCGCAAGGATTGCTCGGCTTCTTCAATCGTTCGTACCAGCGCCGGTTTCTCCATCCAGCCTTTATCACTGGCAAAGTTGACCGCTGATTTTACAGCGCCGCCGTTTAGTTTTACAATTTGTTCGGGTGATAATAGGGCAAGGGCTACCGCTTTCGTTTTCCCCTGCATGTCATCAAAATCAGCTTTCGCAATAATGGCCCACAACAGGAGCTGTACATCTTTTTGCGAAACCACCATACCAGCCAGTTTGTTGGTGAGCGCAGTTCCGTTGGCATTGCCGTGCCATAGGTCCTGCGACCGCAGCAAAATCGCTTCCACAATATCATCCATCTTTCCCATGATCGGCGCATTGCCGTAAGCATCGCCTTTGGCTGGTCCGTTGGTACCTGCTTTCAGGCAATAACTTAAGTTGGTAGTTTCATAAAAGCCAGCTCTCAGTTCATATTGACCCTCACTGTTGCGGGTTAAGGTAGAGAGTGGGGTGTAGGTTTTGTCGGCGCCAAAGCTTGTCGGCAAGGTGTTTTTCAGGTCAACGTCTTTGAATGCGGTTGAAATGGCAGGCTTGCCCTCCAGTACATTACTTACTACTTTGTTTCCGCCTATTTTTTTTAAAATTCCCTGGCTGTTGGAAGACTGTACACAAGCACAGAAAAGCAGAACAACAAAAAGGTGACGCATACAAAAGGTTTTTGAGTAGTTGAATGTAGATGAATCCTATAAAAATAAAAAGACGTTTATAACGACTTTTTTGTGTAGATTTAAAGGAATGGTTTACTTGAAAACGGTTGCGTTGTTTTAATGAATGCCTATCGACTCTTTTACTTTCTCTACCTCGCGGGCATCCTTATACGCTTTTACCAACGCTATTACGATAAAGATCTTCAGGAGTACACCTTTGTACAGGTTCTCGGGTTCCAGAATACCCATGCCAATGTAAATAAGCACATACACGATCAATGCCGTCAGAAACGAGAAGGCCGGCTTTTTATAGCTCCAGAGAGCAAGACTCAAAAAGATAATGCCGATGCCCGCGTCGATGAGCAGGGCAAATAAGGCAATGCCAGGATCGGCCGTATTGTATTCGTAAATGCCAAGGCCTGCCTGCAGTGCCGCAATGATATAAAGCCAGATGCGGGCTGTTTTTAAACTTTTTTCGTAGGGTTTGGTATCGGCCAGATCGCTGAAGATGGTTTCCTGGGTTGCCGTAGCAGAAGAGATGTTTTCATGAGCCGTGTTTTGTGTTTCCATCGTTTTGGTGGTTTGGTACGAAATATAGCACCTCTTCCCCATGATGCAAAGGGTGGCTTTACAATGTTTCTCTTTACCTGCGTACCTGGATAACTTTTGTTTTGGACCACGCATCATGCCACAAGCCATAGCCAAACAACATACTGAATGCTTCAAGTGGCACCAGGCGGCAAAAGCTGCGCAGCAAGGCATCTGTTAACATAAGCTCGTCGCCATCTTCGCGGACCGCTCTTGTGCCCGTAAGGAACTTGCCAATTGTATAGCCGCGGAACATTTTTTCACAAATGGTGTAATAAAGTAAAAGATTGAAAATGCCGATCAGCACAGCTTCCATTAACTGTGATTTTTTGGAAGCAAGACTTGTAGCAGCATCCGGTGAAAGAACAGTCAATCCATCTACCAGCACAGCATAAATAAGCCAGTTGATGATAAACTGCATCAGCAGGTTATCGGCTACGTAATTAATGAATCGCTGCACGGTAGTGGCTTTCCTGCATGCAGGCGGTTCTGCATTGAAATAAAGATTCTTGTAGCGGGTAGTGGAAACGTTAGTTTTGGTGTCTTTCATATTTGATTTTATCGTAAGGTAGCTTGTTCAGGGGAAACTATAAAATTCCCCTGGCTTCCAACTCGGCCCGCAGCTGTGCAGGACTCTCAAAGCGGATCGTAGGAATGCCAAAAGCCTGTGCCGCTTCTGCGTTGCGGAGGTTATCGTCAATAAAAATAGCCTCTTCTTTTTTGATGTTGAAACGGTCGATGATCAGTTGATAGATTTCAGGGAAAGGCTTACGGGTTTTCTCTTCACCGCTTACCAACCGGCCGTCAAACCAATGCAAAAAATCATATTTCTGTAAGGCAACAGGAAACAACTCTGCACTCCAGTTGGTGAGTGCATACAGTTTGTATTTTCCGCTTTCTTTCAGCTGCCGGAAGATGTCTACCGTTTCGTGTATGGGCCCGCCCAGCATCTCTTCCCAGCGGCCGTAGTAGGCTTCAATGTATTCCTGCCATTCGGGGTGTTGATCCACCAGCATTTGGGTGGCTTCTTTCAGGCTGCGGCCTGCATCCTGTTCTTCGTTCCACTCCGATGTGCAGATCTCGGCAAAAAACTGTTTGCGTTTGGTTTCGTCTTCAATAAGCTTGTCAAAAACATAGGCGGGATTCCAGTCGATAAGTACGCCGCCGAGATCAAAAATGATTGTCGTTATTTGCATGATTTCAGATGATATTTAAGGTTTGTAAGCTCTTTCGTAATGCTTCCGGTGTTGTGAACAGAATGCTGCTTAAACCTAAGCGTTCTGCAGTGGCAATGTTGGCCACATTGTCGTCGATAAAGACGGCTCTTGCCGGATCAACAGCAAATCGTTCAAACAAGAGGTGGTAAATGTTTTCGTCAGGTTTCTTCATCTTTTCCTCACTACTGATAATCTTGCCATCAAACCAATTCAGAAAGGGAAAATCGTTCACGGTGCGCTGGTACAGTTCCGCATTCCAGTTGCTCAGTGCATATACCTTGTAGCCTTTTTCCTTTACTTCTTTCAGGATCTGCACCGTGCCTTCTATTGGGCCATTAAACATTTCTTCCCAGCGGGTATAAAAGGCCCTGATCGCCTCTTCGTAATGGGGATATTGTTTTACCAACGCATCTGTTCCTTCCTGTGGAGAGCGGCCTGCATCCTGCAGCGTGTGCCACTCCATTGTGCAGATGTTCTGGAGGAAATTATTTCGCTCTTCCTCCCGTGCGAAGATCTTTTTATAGAGGTTGTCCGGATCCCACCTTACCAGCACATTACCCAGGTCGAAAATCATGGTATCAATATTCATGTGCCAATACGTCTTCAGTGTGTTTAACTACCGTCGCCTGTTTTGCGCCATACCGAAATTTAAAGTAGAGCATGATCAGCGAAAACAAGAGCACCATGCTGTTGGTAAAGATGATCGGGATGTTCTTTAAAATGATACCGTACACCAGCCACATGATCACGGAGATGGTGGCAAAGGTGAACATCAGCAACGAAATATCCGCAGCTGATTTGGTCTTCCATGTTTTGATGACCTGCGGCAAAAAGGTAATGGAAGAGATACACCCTGCTGTCATGCCTAAGATATCGATGGCTGTCATAATTAAATTTAAGAGGATGAAAATAGCAAAAGAACAGATGAACAGAACAAGGAACAGAGAAACCGAAGAAGTTGTAAGAATATTGAAACATAAGAATGAGTACCGGTCCTTGTAAGCATCGGATGTGCGTGTAAAATGCAAAAGAAGGCTTTTCCGGAAAAGCCTTCTTTTGCATTGACGGGTTGACCTAGAGGCTAACCACGCCGGGTAATATTGCTCATTCGTTCCAGCAGCCACCACTTCGGCTTGTAAGGCATTACCTTGTAATTACTACGGATATATTTTAAAATGTGGTCCATGGCTTCGCCGATATCGTCGGTAAACAGCACCAGGTCCATGTCTTCGGTAGAGATGGTGCCCTGCTTGGCCATGTCGTGCATCGCTTCCCACATCTCCTTGTAATATTCTTTGCCAAACAACACGATTGGAAAGGCGGTCAGGCTTTTAGTCTGGATCAGCGTTAGCGTTTCAAAAAATTCATCCATAGTGCCAAAACCACCGGGCATGATCACAAAGGCATAGGAGTATTTTACCAGCAAGGTCTTGCGCACAAAAAAATGTTCGAATGTAAAAGACCGGTGCACATACTTATTACCCACCTGTTCGAATGGAAGCTGGATATTGCACCCTACCGACATGCCACCGGCCTCAAATGCACCGCGATTGGCGGCTTCCATAATTCCGGGGCCGCCTCCTGTAAGAGTAGTAAAACCGGATGCCGCAATGCGCCGGCCAAATTCCATGGCCTGCTGGTAATAAATATTATCTTCTTTGAAACGTGCCGAACCAAAAACGGTAATGCAGGGCCCAATGTAGTGCAGGGTTCGGAAGGCTTTAATGAACTGCCAGAAAACCCGCCAGGCAAACCGAAGTTCGTAACGTCTCGTTTTGGGTCCTTCAAGATAAATGGGCGTTTTTGGCGGAATAACAGGTTTGTTGTCCTTAATAAAATCTCCTTTCATTCCATCGTTAGGGGGCATCTTGGTTTTTTTATCCATTCCGTTTTGTATTGATCCGAAAGACTTCCAACAAACGCCACGCCACTACGCATGTTGTCTGCTGTTTCCAGGTGTGGTTCATGGGTATAAAATACTTGTCACTGGCTCAGCAGTGTTTTTTCATAGCCTCTACCTGCTGCTATTTTACGTTGTGATGTTCAGGTATCTTATGCTTGTCTTCACCTTATAATTCCTCTTCCCTTTCCAGCATCAGGATAGCACTTTGCGGCACAATAAAATACCGCTCACCTTCATACATGACCTCAGTGGCACCATTTAATAAGAAAATGGCAAGATCACCTTCACGAGCCTGCAACGGAATATATTTTACCTGTTCTTCCTGTGCTTTCCAAGGCTCATCTTCGGTAGGAGAAGGAATGGCATAGCCAGGGCCTGTTTTGATGATATAACCCTGTTGCACTTTTTCCCTTTCCTGTACACCGGGCGGCAAGTACAAGCCTGTTTGTGTCCGTTCATTGGGTTTGGTTGGACGTACCAGCACCCTGTCGCCAATGATGATCAGTTTCTTCAATCGGTTGTCCGGAGTTAAATGCATCGCCATACAAATTGCTTTACAAATTACCTGCAAAAGTAGGGTGGAAGAATTTTTGCATAGGATACAATGGCAAATTGTAAGCGGAAAAGGCCTTAATTTTATACGCAACTAAAAACCCAATCTCATGGCAGAAAAAGACAAAAGAGCTAAGATTTTATTATGCGAGGATGATCCAAATTTAGGGAGTGTTTTAAAGAATTACCTTGAGTTGAACGACTACGATGTTACACTAGAGCGGGACGGCCGCCTGGGACTGGCAGCTTTTCAACGGGAGCAATTCGACCTCTGTCTGCTGGATGTCATGATGCCAAACATGGATGGTTTTACACTGGCCGAAGAGATCCGGGATATCAACCCTGATGTGCCCCTGTTTTTCCTGAGTGCCAAAACCATGAAGGAAGACATTATCCAGGGCTACAAGCTGGGTGCCGATGATTATATCACCAAGCCCTTCGATAGCGAAGTGCTGTTGCATAAGATAAAAGCTATTTTAAAACGCAACGAAGAGCTGAACCGCGAAGCCGAGAACCGCGAGTACGACCTGGCTTCGTATCATTTCAACCCAAAGCTGCGTGAGCTGTCGCATGACGGGAAAACACAAACGCTTTCGCCAAAAGAAAATGAGTTGCTGAAAATGCTTTGCGAGCACATGAATGACCTCTTGCCAAGAGAGCAGGCTCTCAAGCGCATCTGGGGAAGTGATACATATTTTAATGGCCGAAGCATGGATGTATACATTGCCAAGCTGCGCAAATACCTGAAAGACGATACTGACATTGAGATTGTGAACATCCATGGAAATGGTTTCAGGTTGGTAGTAAAGTAAATGCTGTCAGGCTCCGGGAGCAGGACTGTCATTAGAGACCATTGCTTTTTGAATTATACATTCAAGCCTCTGTCATGCATGTGATGGAGGCTTTTTGATTTCTTGCCCTCTTCATTTGCTGATCCGGTCTTTTGCTGACAAAAGCACAGTTCTGTTTCCGGCAGTGGAATATCTATTTAGCGGCCGTTGCGCCAAACGCTTGTATAGCTGGGAGTCGTATTTAGCAAAAAAACTTTCCTGAATGGAAAACCAGGCTTCAGGAAGCGATTATTTTCTTGCGCAGGATATCGCGGATCTCAGCCAACTGCTCGCCTTTGAAGGCCTCCTTTGGAATCAGGAAGAACGACGTGGCGTTAAAATACAGGTGGATAAAGTGAGGAGTTTCCAGGTAATGGCTGACCGTCTTCCAGCTCCACTGCCGGCCGCCGCGTTCGTTGCCAAGCGAAAAGCCGGCCTCTTCAAAATTCATGGTAAAATGGTCGCGGAAGGTGGCTGCCCTTCGGTAAACAATGCCGGGCAAAACAAACCAGAACGAAAGCATCAGTGCAATCCAAAGGAAAGTACTCACAAAAAAAGCAAATGGGAGAATCTTTTTTAAATAAAACAATGCCGCGGCCAGTAAAGCAAATACGTTCACCAGGATAATCATCAGCCGGATCTCCTTGCGGGTTAAAAAATGGTAGCGTAACGCTTGTACCACCTGCTTTTTATCGTATCCAAACTGTACGGTCATATTCTTATTGGTCTTCTTGTCTGTCGCAGCCGGTTGGTATCGGCCAGCTTTGGTAGCAATTTTTCATCTGAGAAAATCCTTTCCCTGACCCGAAGGGTAACTTTCTAAAGATACGGTTGTATAGCATTCAAGCTGCTTTTTCAGCCATATCAGTTCTTGAGTGAAAGCAGCATTCGCCTGCGGTGCCTGTATGGGATGCGATTGCTGCAAAAAAAAGTCCTGCAGGTGCAGGACTTTATCAAATGCGTTTCCCTTGTTATTTGTTCATCATCTGCTTGGCTTCGATGCTCAGCGTTGCATGCGGCACGGCACGCAGGCGGGCCTTGTCAATCAGCTTGCCCGTAACGCGGCAGATGCCGTAGGTTTTGTTCTCAATCCGCATGATCGCTTTTTCCAGGTGGTCAATGAATTGGATTTGGCGGCTGGCCATCTGGCTCAGTTGTTCCCGTTCCATACTCATGCTGCCATCTTCCATGGTCATATAACGGCCTTCGTCAAGGTCGCCGCTCTCGTCCTTCCGCGTAATCAATCCTTGTAAATAAGCCAGCTCTTTTTTCGCAATGTCTAATTTCTTGTTGATTAGCTCTCTGAATTCTGCCAATTCTGCATCACTGTATCGCATAGTCGGTCCGTTTTCTTCTTGTTTTTGTGAATTGTCCAATATGGATCGGGTAAAATCAGGCTCATACTTTATGGCCTTGTCTGTTGTTGTTTTCGGAATCACCACTTTAGCGGGCCTTGCGGGTTCTTTTGCCTTTACAGGGCTTTTTTCCAAAGGCTTGGTTGCCTCTTTGGTGGTTTCGCGGGTTGGTGCTACTACCTCTGGCTTTTTTACCGGTTCGTCTCTGGCCGGGGCTTTTTCCGCAACCTTTTTTGCCGGGGGAGCAGCCGTTACTTTTTTCTGAGGGGCCGGAGCGGGTTTTTTGGCAGCTTCTTTTTTAGCTGCCGGAACAACCTTGCTGGCTTTGGCAGCAGCCTTTGCCGGAGCTTTTGCTACTGCTTTGGCAGCAGGCTTGCTTTTGGCCGGCGCAGCCGCTTTCACTGGTTTCGCCGGTGCATTTTTGGCTGGCGCCTTTCCCTTTGCCGGGGCAGTTTTAACAGCTTTTTTGGGCGCTGCAGCCTTAACTGCCGCCTTTTTTACAGGCTTAGCCGGTGCTTTTTTTGCGGGCTGGGCAGCTTTGCCTGACTTTTTGGTTGCTACCTTTTTTGTTGCCATACGGTTGTTACCCTTTTTTTAATACGATGACCTTCAACGGGTTTTCATTAACCTCGATCTCAATGCCATCAGCAATCGTTGATGTAATCTCCAGCTTGTCTGCCAGAATTTCCGCGCAAATATAACTAATATACTTACTAAGAGACGCAGCAACGCCGTTGGTGGCTTCTACCTGCACCTCAATCCGGTCTGTTACATCAAACCCGCTGTCCTTCCGTATCTTTTGAATCCGGTTGACAAACTCGCGGGCATTGCCTTCGTGCTCCAGTTCAGGAGTGATGTTGATATCCAAGGCAACCGTCAGCGGTCCTTTGCTGGCAACCGACCATCCCGGTATGTCCTCACTTGTGATCTCGACATCAGCCAAGGTTAATTCAACGGCCTCATCACTAAGGGGCAATGAATATCTGCCTTCTTTTTCAAATAATGAAATGTCGTGCTGGGAAAAGTTTTGCAGGGCTGTGGAAACCGCTTTCATCCTGGGGCCCAATCGTTTACCCAGCGCCACAAAGTTGGGTTTGATCTTCTTTTTGATGAAGCCTTCGGTCTCTGTCAGGTACGAAATTTCCTTCACGTTCACTTCCGCTTTGATAAGGTCCTCTACTTTCTGCAATTGTTGTTCCATTGTTGGGCTCAGTACTGGAATCAACACTTTTTGCAGGGGCTGCCTTACTTTGATGGCTGCTTTTTTACGCAGCGACAAAACGAGTGAAGAGGCATCCTGCGCCAATTGCATACGCTCCTCTAAAGCGGTATCGATCAGTTCTTCCCTTACTTTAGGGAAAAGAATGTGGTGAACTGAGGCCTCCTTGTGCCTGCCCGTAACAGCATTTAATTGAATAAAGAGTTCGTCACTAAAGAAAGGCGAGATGGGAGCCATCAGGCGGACAACTGTTTCCAGGCACTCGTACAGGGTCTGGTAAGCGGCGATTTTGTCAACTTCGTATTCCCCTTTCCAGAACCGGCGGCGGCAAAGACGTACATACCAGTTGCTAAGGTGTTCATCCACAAAGTCTTCGATGAGGCGGCCGGCCTGAGTGGGTTCGTACTCATCAAAGGCAGCCGTAGCTTTTTTTACCAAGGTCTGCAGGCTTGACAGAATCCAGCGGTCGATCTCCGGCCGCTCGGCTACGGGAATGTATTCCTCTTTAAAGGTGAACCCATCTACATTGGCATAAAGGGCGAAGAACTGGTAAGTATTATATAAGGTACCAAAAAACTTGCGCTGTACTTCCTTGATCCCTTCAATATCAAACTTCAGGTTATCCCAGGGTGAAGCATTGGTGATGAGGTACCACCGGGTAGCGTCGGCACCAAAATTTTCAATGGTTTGAAAGGGATCCACCACATTTCCCAGGCGCTTACTCATTTTGTTGCCGTTCTTGTCCAATACCAAGCCATTGGAAACCACAGTTTTGTAAGCAACGTTGTCGAACAGCATCACGCCAAGAGCATGCAGGGTATAAAACCAGCCGCGGGTCTGGTCTACACCTTCGGCAATAAAATCGGCCGGGAAGTTCTGTTTAAACTTCTCCTTGTTTTCATAGGGATAATGCCACTGGGCATAGGGCATGGCGCCACTGTCGAACCAAACATCGATCAGGTCGGGCTCACGGCGCATGGGTTTTCCGCTGTCGGAAACCAGCACCACCTCATCTACATAGGGTTTGTGCAGGTCCAGGATGCCGTCGTGCAGGTAATTTTTGTTGATGTCGCCACCCAGCACTTCACTTGCCTTACGAATCTCGGCATTCAGTTCATCAATAGAGCCGATGCATTTTTCTTCTTTTCCATCCTCTGTACGCCAGATGGGCAGGGGGGTGCCCCAGTACCGGCTGCGGCTCAGGTTCCAGTCTACCATGTTCTCCAGCCAGTTGCCAAAGCGACCGGTACCGGTGCTTTCCGGTTTCCAGTTAATGGTCTTGTTCAGTTCCACCATCCGGTCTCTAACGGCTGTGGTGCGGATAAACCAGGCGTCCAGCGGGTAATACACCACCGGCTTGTCGGTACGCCAGCAGTGGGGATAGCTGTGTTCGTATTTTTCTACCTTAAAGGCCCGGCCTTCTTTTTTCAGCTTTACAGAAATGTCCACGTTTACATCGACATAGCTGTCTTCTCCTTTATAATCCTTAATGTAGCGGCCGGAAAATTCGCCCAGGCCATCCACAAATTTTCCTTCTTTGTCTACCAGTGTCAGGATACCAATGTTGTATTTCTTACCAACGCGGAAGTCATCAGCACCAAAGGCCGGTGCGGTATGTACGATACCGGTACCATCCTCCGTGGTAACAAAATCGCCCAGCAAAACCCGCCAGGGTTTGGCACCCGGGGTGATGGCGTGAACGGCTTCCAGTGAATTCGCTTCGTAAGGAAGCAGGGGCTCGTATTGCAACTCCTCCAGGTCTTTTCCTTTGCATTCGGCCAGAATCCGGTAAGGAATCACCTTGTCGCCTTCTTTATAGGCAGCAAAATCAGCGCTTTCGCCTTCTGCCTTAAAGTATTTGTGTAACAAGGATTTGGCAAGAACCACATTTTGCGGCTGGTGGGTATAGGGATTGAATGTGTGCACCAGCACGTAGTCGATATTCGGACCAACAGTCAAACCCAGGTTGGAAGGGAGGGTCCAGGGAGTTGTGGTCCAGGCCATGATGAACAATTCCGTGTCACCAGTTCCCGGTTCGGTTTTCGCTTTTGTGAAAAGGAATTCACTTTTTTCGTTTCGTTTTACCCGGAACAAAACCGTGGCGCTGGTGTCCTTGACCATTTTATAGGTTCCCGGCTGGTTTAGTTCGTGTGAACTTAAACCGGTGCCGGCACCCGGGGAGTAGGGTTGGATGGAAACACTTTTGTAAAGCAGCCCTTTGTTGTAAAGTTCCTTCAGGCACCACCACAGCGTTTCGATGTATTCGTTGGTAAAGGTGATGTAAGGATTTTGCAGGTCAACCCAATAGCCCATTTTGGTGGTCAGGTCGTCCCACTTGTCTTTATAGCGAAGTACGGCCTCGCGGCATTTCTGGTTGTACTCTTCAATGGAAATTTTTTTGCCGATATCTTCTTTGGTAATGCCCAGTTCTTTTTCTACGCCCAGTTCTACCGGCAGGCCATGGGTATCCCAGCCGCCCTTGCGTTCCACTTTAAAACCCTGCATAGTTTTATAGCGACAAACCAAGTCCTTCAGCGTACGGGAAATCACGTGGTGAATTCCCGGCATACCATTGGCGCTGGGCGGACCTTCGTAAAATACAAAGGGCTGTGCGCCTTCGCGAACTCCAATACTTTTTTGAAAGGCTTCCTCCCGCTGCCACCGCTCCAGCACTTCTTTTTCGATAGCGGGCAGGTTCAGGTGTTTGAATTCTTTATACCGATTGGCCATATGGGCTCCTCTACTAGTTTAAAAATGGTGGCAAAGGTAAGAAAATACGGTGGGGCGGGATTGTGAAAACTGGAAGAAAGGGCTTGTAAGAAGCAGGAAAGGTGAGTCTATACTTCTAGTACACACAAGGGCATAGGAAATTAAAGTTATAAAACCTGCATACAGTACCCGGAACAGTAGCCACGCTGGCGAAATGCCCCTCATCAAGCCGGAAGCTTTGTATGTTCCAATCCTTATTGGACCGGATAATGTTGGCAGTTACGCTGTTGAAACCGTTCAGGCAGGAGAAATGACTAAGCTCGTTAATCAGACCAATGCCGGTGGCCTTAAGCAAGGCTTCTTTTCTTGTCCAGAATGTATAAAACGCTGGCAACGGGTCTGATGCTTTTTGTAAGGCCTGTTGTTCTTCCGCTGAAAAACAGGCAGCTGAAAGTTCTTCTACTTCAATTGCTTGGTTAATGGCTTCTACGTCCACTCCTGATGCGGAAAGGCCTATTGCAATCAGTACCCAGTTACCGGAATGCGAAAGGTTAAAAAAAAGAGGTCTTTCATCCTTGGATATAAAATATGGTTTTCCATTGCTGTCGGTTTGGATGGCTACGGTTTCGGGTGGAATCGCGATAGCTAGACTAATTAAAGTACGCAACATTTTGCGGCCAAGTAAAAATCGGTTCCGGTCTTCTGTCCGAAAAAAGCGGGAAGCCCCTTTCTTTTCTTCGGGCGAGAGCTCCTGAAAATATTTTTCCAGTGCAGCTTTTTGTTGCCGGAGCGATGCTCTCCATACGTGAACAGTGCCTTCCGCCAAGTCACCTGTGCCGGGCGGATCCCATACGATTTTATCCAGCGAGGTGCAGGTAACGGTTACCGTGTGCGTCATGGCAATAGGGGTGCGGAATGAAACGAATCTACAGCCAGATCTTCTGTGTATGGTTGATCATCATCGAGGCAACGTTGTAAAACGGCAGCTGTCGTCCTGCTGTTTTCAAAAGCAAAAATTTCGCTGTGGATGCCTGGAACATCATAGATCCTGATCTCTCCTTTGACATACGGACGCCAGCCCAGATATTGATTGTCTGCCGTATACCGAACCCGTTTCCCTGCTCTGAACAAATACATCGAACCTTCATAAGGCGTGAGTTTGTATTTTTTTATGGCGGCAAAGCATTTGCGTTCAAGCTTTGCTGCAATGTAAAAAGGATCGTTTTTCGGGCCCACCAGGTTGCGTTTTACTTTCACCAATGATTCTGTCAGCTTGAGTTTTTCATAACGGATTTTCACTTTAGGGTCTTTGAGGAAATAGCTGATATCGTATTTTCTTCGTTTGGCAAATCCTTTCCAGGCCCGGATCCGGTTTGCCAATGCCACATCTGGATTGGGGATTACATTGGCTTCTGCATCGACTACAATCAGCTTTTTCACTTTTTTACCCATACGTTGCATTTGCTTTGTCATTTCGAAGGCCACCAGCCCGCCAAAACAATAGCCTATCAGGATATATGGACCCTCCGGATTTTGTCGTAGAAGGATAGCAACATAGGACGCTGCAATCTCTTCAATCGTATTCTGTGTATTGCCCGTACCAGTCAGGTCTTTTGCACGAATGCCGAAAACTGGTTGATCTAGATGGAGGTGTTTTGTCAAGAGGGGCAAGCCAAAAACGTCACCCAAGGCTCCATGGATGTAGTAAAATGGTGTTCGGGAACCCTCCGGACGAATTGGGACAAGACAATCGTCATCACCCTCCTGGTAACTGGTGTTTAGTTGTGCCGCCATTTTTTCTACGGTGGAATGCTCATAAAGCGTTGCCAGCGGAAGACGTACGCCGGTTTCTTTTTCAACCAGGCGCATCATCTTTACAGCAATAAGTGAATGCCCTCCCAAGTTAAAGAAGTCATCATGCCTGCCAATACTGTCAACACCAAGGAGGTGGCGCCAAATTTCAATGATGATCTTTTCCTGTGGTGTTGCGGGGTCGTTGTCTTTGTGTACTGGCAGTGTAACGCCAGGTGTAAAATCCGGCAAGGCATTTTTATCAATTTTACCGTTGGGTGTAAGCGGCAACTGCGGAAGAATTAGAATCTCACCCGGAACCATATATGCCGGCAATTCTTTTTTTAGTGCTTCTATCCATTGTGCAACCAGCCTGCTTGTGCCCTCATCATTCAGCTTATCTGTCTGCGCTGGGTTCAACACAACGTATGCTAACAAGGACGTATATCCCTTTGGCCGTTCCCTGGCAATTACAACTGCCTGTCGGATTTGTGGTTGTTGATGCAAACAGGCTTCAATTTCTTCCGGTTCGATTCTGTAACCTCGGATTTTCACCTGCTGGTCAACACGACCTAAGCATTGAAGATCGCCATTGGGAAGCAGTTTTCCCAAATCGCCGGTACGGTACATGCGGGCCGTTTGTGCAAAAGGATCATTCAGAAATTTCTCTTTTGTCAGTTTTTCCCGGTTAAAGTATCCATCTGCCACACCGTCTCCGGAAATAAAAATTTCACCTACCGTATTCTCCGGTACGGGTTTGCCATCTTTATCCAAAAGATAAACCTGCGTATTGGCAATTGGCCGGCCAATGGTGATAATCTCCTCTCCTGATTCAATTTTTTTGATGGTAGACCAAACCGTAGTTTCGGTTGGACCGTAAAGATTGATCAACGATTGACAACGGGGAAGTAATTTGTCCGCTAGATTTTTTGTAAGCGCTTCGCCGCCACAAAGGATGGATTTGATAGTATGCTTCTCCTGCCAACCGACATCCAGCAGCATTTGCCAGGTGGATGGCGTGGCCTGCATAATTGTCGGATGTATTATTTTTATTATATCCAGTAAAAGATTTCCATCTTTTGCCGTCTCGCTTTCGATCAGGTGAATTTTTGCACCACTTAGCAATGGCAGGTAAATCTCAAGACAGGAAATGTCGAAAGAGATGGTGGTGATTGCAGCCAGTGTGTCCGCCGCTGTTAGTTGCAAGGATTGCTGTATACTGCACAGGAAGTTTACCAGGTTATAATGCCGGATGCGAACACCTTTGGGCTTACCGGTTGAGCCAGATGTATAAAGCAGATAAATAAGGTCTTCGCCACGTACCGAAAGTGTAACGTTCTCTTTTGACTCTTTGGCCTTTTGCTTCCACAAATCTTCTGCTGCCAGTTGTTGGGCGGTAATAACAAATCGATTAGCATTGGCTTTGGAAACAACAATTAATTTCGCACCGGCATCCTGCAACATAAACTGAATCCGGTCGGTGGGAAAGGAAGGATCGATAGGCAGGTAAAATGCACCGGCTTTCATTACGGCCAGCAGCATGGCTATCAGTTGCGGCGTGCGATCCATTAGCAAGCCTACCGCATCGCCTTGCTGAACACCATTTTTTTGCAACAGCCTCGCAAGTTGGTTGGCCGATTCATTTAGTTCACGGTAAGTAAGTTTTTCATCTTTTGATGTAACGATCACCTGCTCCGGAAACCGGTTTGCCTGCTCGGCGATCAATTGATGCAACGGTAAATTTTTCGGATAAGCCGTAGCCGTAGCGTTCAGGTGATTATAAATGCTAAGCACCTGTTTTGGATCGGTGAGGGAAAGCTCTTTTACCGGCAGATCTGGGTGGCTGATGATCTCCTGTAGCAGGTATTCAAATGAAGCCATCCACTTGCGAATAGAAGAGGGTTGAAAAAGTTGCGTATTGTACGACCATTCAAACACCAGTGAATCGGCATGGCCATTTACATTCAGAAAGAGCTCAAAGGCCTCAAACGCTCTTGGATTGGAAGTTTTTTGGTGTGACAAACCGGAAAACTTCACCTTGTTATCCATTCCCATATCGATATTGAATACCACCGGTACCAGCGGTACACGAGAGGCATCGCGACGGATGGGAAGCTTTTGCAGCAAGCTGCCAAAAGTAAACAACTGGTGGTCGTAGGCATCCAGTACCACAGACTTCTGTTTTCTTAAAAACACAAGAAAGTCTCTGCTTTCATCTACCTCACTACGCAGGGGCAACAGGTTTACACAATGCCCAACTAAACCATAGTGTTCTGTTGCTGATTGTCCTGCTGCCGGTAAACCAATAACAATTTTATCCTGGCCCGAAAGCTTGTGAATGAACAATTCAAACGCAGCCAGCAGGGTCGTGACAAAACTGCATCCTGATTTTGCACCCAGTTGTTTCAGGGCTCTGGTGGTTTCCTTCGGCAGAGAAAAGTCGAGCCGCTGACCTGTGTAGGTACGAAGTGTCGGCCGTGGAAAGTCAGTTGGCAAATCAAGCACCGGAACATCTTCCCTGAATTGACTGATCCAATATTTTTCGGTTTCCTGATACCGGCTTGTACGTTTGAATTTTTTTTGTTCCAGCGCAAAGGAAAGGAAGGAGGGGGCTTGGGTAAGTTGTGGGTTTTCACCTTTGGCAAAGGCAGAATAAAGCTGGCCCAGTTCTTCCAACAAAATGCCAAATGACCAGCCATCACAAACAATGTGATGCGCTGTCAATGTCAGGTGGTGAAGGTCATCTGCCAGCTTGAACAAAGCAACACGAAAAAGAGGTCCTTGCTGCAGATTGAAAGCAGTGATGGCATTATTCCGCAAAAACGTTTGCAGAAAAATGTCTTTACGGGCTTCATCCAAAGATGAAAGATCATTGAAAGCAATTTTCAGGTCATATACTTTTCCGATCAGAATATAGTTGCCATCAGAACTAAAGCTGGCCCGCAGGGCTTCATGACGGTTGACCAATTCCTGCAATGCTTTCTGTAATGCAGGTTTATTCATCTGCCCGCGCAGTTGTAATGAATTGGATTCATTGTAAGAACGGTTTGCATCTTCGCCACCAAGCAGGCAGGCAGTAAGTATTTCAATCTGGGGTTCGGTTGCAGGCACACCTGCTTCCAGTTCCGATTGCGCAAATGGATCAAAGTCTACAGGTACAAAACCAACATTATGTTGATTGCTCATGGTTTTGGTGTTTATTCGAATAGTTGTACTTGTAAGTATTTGCCCGGCTGTTCAGGATCGTGAACAAACCAGGCAGGATTGCCTTGTTGGTCTTTTCCTAGGCGGGCTCCGGGTACTGGTGGTATCTGGTAACGGATCAGGTCTTCTTCGCCGGTGACAATTGTCGAGGCAAAAATACCTGCCGCTATCAGTTCGTTGATACTTTCGCGGAAAGCCTGCACAATGTCTTGCAAATCTTTTTTTGTATGTGCTTCGGTCATGTAGCAGGGAAAGAGATCCATGATGTGGATGCCCTTCAGCCGCATCAGCGTAAACAGCAGTTCACTGTATGGAACTTCTTCTTTGAACTTTATTTTCCAGAGCGAGCCAAAATGCACAATGTGCAGCGGCAGGCCATGCTGTTCGCAAAGAGCGTTCAGTGTTCCTGCTAACCAGGCAGTATTTTGGGTGAGACCTTCCTGCAGCGAAGGGCCTTTACTTATTATGTATTCCAGCGAAGCTTTGGCAGTTGCCAGCGCCAGCGGATGGCGTACAAACGTGCCTGCAAAGTACGTGACGCCAACTTCAGGGACGGAAGCATCACCAAACTGCCAGTAGCCGCCGTCCAGCGCATCCATGTATTTTTTGCTTCCGGCAATGGCTCCAATGGGCAAGCCACCGCCAATTACTTTGCCGTACGTGGCGAGATCGGCACGGATGCCGGTAATACCCTGCACACCTTGCGGATGCATACGGAACCCGGTAATGATCTCGTCGAAGATCAGGGCAATGTTCTTGTCTTTAGTAAGCCTGCGTAATTCTTTCAAAAAAGCAAAGGGCTGAAATTCCGGCCGGCGGCTTTGTACCGGTTCTACCAGCACACCGGCAATATCAGCTGCTCTTTCCTTGATGGTCTGCAGGCTTTCTTCAGAGCCGTATTCGAGGATGAGCATGTTTTGTACGGCCTCTGGCAGAATTCCCGGTGCGGCGGGGAAGGATTTTAGTTTTTTGCTGCCGCGAACAATCACTTCATCTACAATGCCGTGGTAGGAGCCGCTGAAAGCAACAATGAGCGGACGGCCTGTAACGGTACGCACTATGCGCATTGCACCCAGCACAGCTTCAGATCCCGTGCTGCAAAGTGCTGATCTATCAAAGCCGGTAGCTTCGCAAATCAGGGAACAGACCTCGCCGGCCAATACATGTTGCGGGCCAATTTCATAACCGTTGTCAATTTGTTCTTTCAAGGCATTAACTACAGTCTCCGGCTGGTGTCCCAGCATGTTGGAGCCAAAACCGTTAAGTACATCAATGTATTCGTTGTCATCTACATCCCATAACCGGCTGCCTTTTGATTTATTGATAACAATGGGATAAACAACCTCTTTGGTCAATGGCTTAAAGCCTGATACTACCCGTGGGTCGGCCATTTGAGCCCGGTGCTTTTGTATATAGGCTTTGCTGCCTGCTGTTTTTTGGGTGTATCGCTGTACCAGATCGTTGAGGAACCGCTTTTGTATTGGCGTCAGGACAGTAGTTTGTTTGTCAATTCGGGCTGTTGCGCCGAAAGGTTTTTTGATCTCGGCCACTTCTTCCGGCGTAAGGTCAGGTGTTGAAAGAGTGGCTAGCTGGTTGGTTGCCGAATCTGCAGCTTGCGTAGGTGGTGCCATTACGGGTGAACCTTGCAGTAAGGCCACCTGCCGGGCAAGAATCTGCAATTGCTGTGAGATAAGTCCTAGGGCAGTATCGCCACTAGTAGTTGGCTGCACATGTGCTGGTGCAAAGTGTTGTACAGTTTGCGTGGCCAACGCTGTTTGTGCAGGAGGTTGCGGACTTTCCGCTGCTGCCGGAAGATTCGTATCGAGGAAGGTAGCGAGTTGCTCCAGGTTGTTATAATCTTCGTTCAGTTGACGAAAGGTAATCGACAGGTTGAATTCTTTTTTTAAGGTCAAGGCGATCTGCGTCAGCAGCAATGAGTCCAGTCCCATTTCAATAAACGACATGTCGGGTGTCACACCATTCATTTCAATGCCCGATGCATCTTCAAGGATGGTTTTGATTTTTTGAATCAGTGTGTTTTTTCTCATACGTTGTGCTGGGGGTTGGATAGTTTCAGAATAGTGGCCTTTGAAACCGTTGATGGAATTGTTGTCAACTGTAATCGATAAGGGGATTGTTTCTGCTCTTTCTACCCAGTAACGTTTCCGGTCGAAAGCATAAGTCGGCAGCTTTACTTTTTTTCGTTTTTCTGCCTTGTGAAAAGCAGTCCAGTTGGGCTCAACGCCGTTCAGCCAAAGTTGTCCCAATGCTTTTAGCATGCTTTCATCGGCGGGTTGATTGTCGGTTTCCAAACTTGCAATAATTGTACAGGTGGGAACCTGTTGCCTTGACAACGTGGTCAATACATTTCGTGGCCCTGTTTCCAGTAAAATATAGTTTTTACCTGCGGAAAGCTTCTGCAAGGCATCGGCAAAGCGTACGGTTACCCGCAAGTGCTGTGACCAATAGCTGCTGCTGGTTGCCTCTTCATCCGTTAAATACTTACCGGTCACTGTGGAAATAATCGGCTTAGCCGGTTTGTTCAATCTAACAGAATGAACCACAGTTTCAAATGGTTCAATTACCGGGTCCATCATGGATGAATGAAATGCATGACTGGTTTGCAGGAGCCGGTTGGCAATGCTTCTTTCATCCAGAAGCCGGGCAAAGGCTTCTATGGTTTCGTTAGGTCCGGCGACTACGCAGAGTTGAGGACTATTGACAGCCGCAATGGAAAGCCTGGGAAAGAGCAAGGACTCTATGGCTGTTGAACTACTTCGTACCGACAACATGCTGCCTTTGGGTAGACTACTCATCATCCGGCCGCGGGTGGCCACTAGTCTCAGTGCATCTTCCAATGAGAACACGCCAGCCAGATGGGCGGCCACAAATTCACCAATGCTGTGACCAATAAAAGCGGCCGGTTCGATGCCCAAGCTTTGCCAGAGTTTTGCCAATGCATATTCAATGCAAAAAAGCGCTGGTTGCGCAAAGCGTGTATCCTTAAGCGTAAGTTCAGCTTCCTCAGTGGGTTTTTCAGGGTAGATGATCCTGCGGATATCTTCTTTTAGTTCTGTTCTAAGCAGTTCGGCACAGGTGTCGATAGCTTCTTTGAAAACAGGTTCGTTCTGGTACAGATCCCGTCCCATGTAAAGGTGTTGCGATCCCTGTCCAGGGAAAAGAAAGGCAACCTGGCCTGGTGCTTCTTTCAGCAGTTTACTGTTTGAGTGGGCAGGGCTGTGTTCCAGCTTTTGGAGAAGTTCGGTTGTAGATGTTGCCATCAAATACCGCCGGGCATTAAAATGCTGCCGCCCTGTTTGCAATGTGTAAGCAAGATCGGAAAGGTTTAAGTCCGCATGCTGTTGTAAGAATAATGAAAGTTTTTGCGCATAATCCTCCCTGCTTTTTTCTGTTTTGGCAGAAAAAAGGATCAACTGCTTTTTGTGTGAAGCCGCCGGTGGCAGCAATTCATACGGATACTCTTCCAGCACCACGTGTACGTTTGAGCCGCCGACACCAAATGAACTCACCCCAGCCCTGCGGACAATTTCCGAAGTCCATTCCCTGAACTCGTGATTAACATAAAAAGGACTGTTGGTAAAATCAATATTGGAGTTAGGCTTCTTATAGAAAAGAGAAGCTGGCAGTTTTTTGTGGTGCAGACTTAACACGGTTTTGATCAACCCGGCCACGCCTGCGGCGGTCACCAAGTGACCCATGTTGCTTTTAATGGATCCAATGGCACAAAACTGCTTTTTCTCCTGCCAGCCAAATGCTTTCTTCAGGCCTTCGATCTCAATGGGGTCACCTAGAGGTGTGGCCGTGCCGTGTGCTTCTATATACGAAATGCTTGATGGGCTCACGCCAGCATCAGCCATCGCCATTTGAATGGCGCCAGCTTGTCCTTCAGCACTAGGCGCTGTGAAACTTCCTTTACCACCGCCGTCGTTGTTGATGCCAACACCTTTGATGAGAGCATAGATTGTATCACCATCCTTTTCAGCCTGTTTTCTGGACTTGAGCAACACTACGCCAGCGCCGTCGCTAAACACCGTACCTTTGGCATCGGCATCAAACGGACGGCAGTGCCCATCGTTGCTCAGCATGGCACCTTCCTGGTACAGATGGCCGCTGTTCAGCGGAACAGTAACAATAGCTCCACCCGCCAATGCCATAGTGCACTGCCCTTTGCGGATACTTTCCACCGCTTGCGCCACCGCCAGCAGGGATGTGGAACAGGCAGATTGAACAGTAACAGCAGGACCTTTCAGGTTAAGAGTATAAGCCGTACGGGATGAAATATAATCTTTGTCGTTAAACGTCATTACCTGCAGAAAGCCGGCTTTCTCAATCAGGTCGGGTCGTGTTGACAGATTGTTGATGTAATAGGAATCGAAGCGGCAGCCGGCAAAAACGCCAATCTTTCCGTTATCCTTATCCGGAACATACCCTGCGCCTTCAAGCGCCTCCCAGGCAATTTCCAGAAAAACGCGTTGCTGCGGATCCATCAGTTCTGCCATCTTTGGATTGATGCCAAAGAACTGCGGATCGAATTCCTCGACATTGTCAATCACACCCCGTGCCTTCACATAGTTGGGATCATTTCGCAAGTTTTGCGGGATGCTGTTATCCAACTCGTCATCAGAAAAGAACCGAATGGTTTCTTTGCCTTCTTTTAGAATCTGCCACAGTTCTTCCGTGGTGCTGGCTCCCGGAAAACGAACAGCCATACCAATGACGGCCACTTCCTGATCCGTAGGTATTAATTTTTCTTCTTTTGCAGAAGCGGATAAATCTTCTTTACCATTGTTTAGAAACTGGGCAAGTTTGCCTGCGGTTGCCAGCTGGTAAAGTTTGGTGACCGGTAAATCATAGTGATACAGCTCTTTCAGTTTCGCCACCGTTCTAATGGCCAGAAGTGAGCTGCCACCCAGTTCGAAAAAATTATCATTCACACCAACTTTGTCAAGATCCAGCAAAGCTTCCCACAGGTCGGTAATTCTTTTTTCCGTTTCAGAGCCAGGAGATTTGTATAAGGTAGCGAGTTCTGGTCGTTTTGATACGACATCCGGTAACGCCTGCCGGTTGATTTAACCATTGCTGGTAAGCGGCAGCGAGTGCAGGGACACCATGCGGGATGGAATCATGTAGCCGGGCAGCTTTTCCTGCAAATACTGCGTAAGAGAAGCTACTTCAAATTCGCTTGCCGGTACAATGTACGCTACCAGGTGTTTGTCACCGGCTTTGTTTGCTTTTGCCAGAACAATACACTGGCTGACGGCCGGATGTTGACTCAACGCTGACTGCACTTCGCCAGGCTCAACACGATAGCCCCTGATTTTTACCTGATCATCTATCCTGCCCAGGAATTCAATGTTGCCATCAGGTAACCAACGGGCAAGGTCACCTGTTTTATAAAGTGTTCTATTCTTTTCCGGGTGAAACGGGTCGGGAACGAACCGTTCGGCTGTCAGGTCCTCACGATTGAGGTAACCCCTGGATACACCTTCTCCGCCTATATACAGTTCACCGGCAACACCAATGGGGCAAAGGTCTTGGTGTTGATTCAAAACGTAAACCTGGGTATTGGAAAATGGTTTGCCTAGTGGTATCTGCCCCGAATAATCAGTATATGGTCTAACAATATGAAGCAGTTTACCGATGGTCGTTTCTGAAGGTCCGTAATGGTTGATGACTTGGCAGGGTGTGTCTGAAGATTGTATTTGCTTTACAATCTCAAGCGACAAGGCTTCTCCTCCAAAGATAATTTTCTTCTTTGGCAACAACAGTTCATTGCCCATGCACAGGGCCTGCCAGTGAGAGGGAACAATCTTTATGCAGTCGACCGTATGTGTTTTGAAATAGGCCTGCATGCCTGTTGGGCTGCTTGCTCGCTCTTTAGAAATAATGTGCAGCGTTGCGCCGGTAAACAAAGCGCCAAAGATCACCGTGTTGCCAAGATCGGCTGCAATAGTTGATACGACAGCAAGGGACCGGCACTCGCTGAGGTGAACAGCCTTCTCCAGACCATATAAATAATCCATCAGGCTACGGTGTTGCACCATTACCCCTTTGGGCTTGCCGGTAGATCCCGAGGTGTAAATCACGTAAGCCAGAGCTTCCGGGAGAATTGGAGGCGCTGTCGTTTCAGCGTGTTCGGGTACTAAAAGGTTTGTTTCAATATTAAGCAGCTGTGTAGTTGGACTTTTTTCAGCTATCCATCCCGGTAATGTGTTTTCCTGTGTGTTGCCAATAAGGATTGCCGGCGCAGAACAATCTTTTAGTACATCCAACAGGCGCTCCAATGGCATGTCGGGATCAATGGGAACATAAGCGCAACCCGCTTTTAGGATCCCGAGCAGACCTGCCATTAAGGCAATGCCCCGGTCGAGGTAAAGCGGTATCATCGAGCCGGCTTTTATTCCCTTAGTTTTCAGCAGGCAGGTGATTGTGTTTGATCGGTGATGGAGTTCCGTATACGTGATCTGTTCGTTTTCTGAAACAAGGGCAATGGCTTCGGGCTTATTTTCTACATGGGCTTCAAAAACGTCAAGGATTGTTACCCTGCTTGGATATGAAACGATACTATTGTTAAATCCTTCAACCAAGAGATCTCTTTCTTTTTCTGATAAGATCGTGATCATATCGACACGTTGTTCCGGTGCAGCCATGACCGAGAGTAGAGCTTCGCGGTAACGGCCCAATATGATTTCTGCTGGCAGGAAGTCTTTGGAAGAGGCAACGCTTTCTAGGTTAATTACTACTTCATCTTCGTTCGAGGTAACAATTATTACCCTTTGCAGGGTTGGCATCATTGATGTCCATTCCGGTGAAGAAATCGTTGCCCTTCTCTCAACACCCTCAGCTCCGTTAGCTTTTTGAAACAAGAATATATCCGTCCATGCTGATTGCGTATCATACTCTTTGTCAAGTATGTTTTTTATAGTATGCTGTAACAACTCAGGGAAAGTGGTCTTTTCCTGAAAATCAGTACATACAGGCGTTAGATTAGAAGAAACAGCATTTGAATTGGAAAAGGAATAGCTATTGTTCCGGTAGCCGACACAAGGTTTGCTTCTTTCGAAAGATAGATGGTATACAATCTGTAGGGTAGCTAAAAGAACGGCAGGTAAATCGCAGTTATTGCGGGCTGCAATAGCCAGCAATTGGTTTTTGGCGCCTTTATCGAGTCGCAATGGTTTCATTGTTAAGCGTACGGATTAGGGTTGTTTCGTGTTTCTGATCCAATTTTTTTCATAACAAACAGTTTGTCATTTTCAAACCTGGCACAGATACATCTATACACAAAAAGCCTTGAAAGGCCTTCCTGGTTGCATTGGTTTTGATGAGTCGGGCTGCCGGTTTTGTTCAAACGAGCAAAAAGTTTGTAGCAAGTAATCGCGCCTGCGAAAAATCTGTTTTGGTTTCCGGTTGGTTTAAATGCCAAAACGCAAGCTAAGTTAATTGGATAAAGTCAAAATGCAACAATTCATTTGTTGTTACGAATCGTTCTTTCGAAATCGTTTTCTTATGCTAACTGCAGTCAGACTGTTGGTTTAGCGAGTACATTTACAGTTCAACTGCACGTTATGCCGGAGCCGCTGAAAAATGTTTACCATCCATTTTTTCTAAAAAGATTTGTCACCACTATCGCTAAAGTTGTTCCAGGACTTTCACCAGAGTTTTTTGTGGATACTGTTGTTGAAGGAGACTGGAAAGACTATGAGCTAAAACAGCGGATGCGGCGCCTTTCTACGGTTTTGCACAGCCATCTGCCGGGCGATTATCCTGCGCAGGTTTCCTGTCTTCTTTGCATCATCGATGTGCTTGAGCAACAAGGTGAAAAGGGCGGCTTTGCCTACATGTTCCTTCCCGATTTTCTTGAACAATACGGATTAGAAGATGTGGACACCTCCCTGCAGGCCATGGAACGAATCACGCAGTTTGCCAGTTGCGAATTTGCCGTTCGGCCTTTTTTGCTGGCCCACCAGGAAAAAGTAATGGCACAAATGCTGCCATGGAGCCGGCACCCACATCCGTATGTAAGGCGGTTTGCCAGCGAGGGCTGCCGGCCGCGGCTGCCCTGGGCAATGGCGATTCCGGCGTTGAAGAAAGATCCTTCACCCATTCTGCCCATTCTGGAAAACCTGAAAGCAGACGACTCTCTTTTTGTACGCAAGAGCGTGGCCAATAACCTGAATGACATTGCCAAAGACCATCCCGATGTAGTGGCAAACCTGGTAAAAACCTGGAAAGGTGTCCACCCCGAAACTGACTGGATCATCCGACATGGCTGCCGCACCCTGCTCAAAAAAGCACATCCGTCAACTTATGCGTTATTTGAACTGGAAGGTGCGGCTGACTGCCGGTTAACAAACCTTACCCTGTCTCACACGCATTTGAAAGTTGGTGACCGTCTCGGCTTCTCCTTTGCACTCATTACCGGCCCTGTTTCGCGTAAGCTTCGCCTGGAGTATGCGGTATATTATAAAAAGGCAAACGGTAAACAAAGCCGCAAGATCTTTCAGATCACCGAAAAAATATTTCAACCGGCGCAAACGTATGTCTTCAAAAAAGAGCAGCGCTTTCAGGATTTTACCACCCGTAAACATTATCCTGGCGAACACAAACTGGCCATTGTGGTGAATGGGCAGGAGATGGCGGAAAAAGAATTTGTTTTACTGGCTGAATAAAGCAGCTGTCTTTGTCACGCTTTTGTCAAATGATCTTTTCCGTTACAACTTCTCCCTTTCACCTGATTGAAATCAGGAACTAACAAAAGTCTGCTTAGCACCTTCACAACTCCTGTTATCAATTTAACACTGCAGGGAGCCAGTTTTTCCTACTTCCGTAAACGGATTTTCCCGATACGGCATAATAAGGCAATCAAACTTTGCTCTCTTTGCGAAAAATAATTTTGATCGTGAGAAAAGTGATTGTTTTTGGATGTTTAGCCTTTAGCCTGAATGGATTTGCGCAATTCGAGCTGGCCGCTGTCAACAACCCTGTTCGGGAGGTTTCGGAAACCCCGGCCGGTGCCATCACCGGTACGGTTTTGACCACCGACAACCAACCAGCTTCTTTTGTTACCGTTTCGATAAAGGAAAACGGTGTTGCCACGCTTACCGACGAAAACGGCTTTTTTGCCATTAAAGGCCTCCAGGAAGGTGTTTATACACTTGAAATTTCGATGGTAGGCTTAAAGCCCCAGCAAAAACAGATTGAAGTTAAAAAAGACAAACCCGCTTCTGTTACGATTTCGCTTTCAGAAAATGCCAAACAGCTTACCGAGGTGGTAGTGGTATCCGGCAAACGGTTGAACAACAAACCGGTTTCCATCGGCAAAATTGAAGTGCACCCGATGGACCTGCCGCAAAGCATGGCCATTGTAGGACAAGGCCTGATCCGCGAACAACAGGCACAGCGCCTGAGTGATGTTATCAAAAATGTGAACGGTGTGTATATGACCACAGCCCGGGGTAATGTACAGGAAAGCTTTGGCGCCCGTGGTTACAGCCTGGGCAGCACCAACCTGTTTAAAAACGGTTCACGGATCAATTCAGGTGTTATGCCGGAAATGAGTTCGCTGGAAAGAGTAGAAGTGCTGAAAGGAAGTTCGGCCATTCTTTACGGTCAGGTAGCTCCGGGTGGGATTGTGAACATGGTAACCAAGCAGCCGAAGTTCACAAGAGGCGGCGAGGTGTCCATGCGCATCGGCAGCTACGACCTGTACAAACCTTCCTTTGATTTTTACGGTCCGCTTTCATCTTCTGTGGCCTACCGCATCAATGGTACCTATGAAACGGCCAATAGCTTCCGCGATAAGGTGAGCTCTGAACGGTATTATATCAATCCTTCGCTGCTGTTTAAATTGGGCGATAGAACAGACCTGGTAACAGAGGGTGATTTTCTGAAGCACAATTTTACCCCTGACTTTGGGATTGGCAGCCTGGATAATACCAAGATACCCGATGTGCCGCGATCCCGCTTTATGGGTACGGCCTGGCAGTACAGCAAAACAGAACAGACAACCGCCACGGTTACCCTGCGCCACCGTTTTAACGATGTGTGGAAGCTGAATACTTCCTTTGCTTACCAATTGTATAAAAGAGATTATTACAGCACGGAAAGAATCCAGGCCCTTGCCAACGGTGATTGGACAAGAACCCTGGGCAAGATCCTGACCGATGAGAATTATTATACCGGTCAGGTAAACCTGGTGGGAAAGTTTGCTACCGGTAAAATGGAGCATAACCTGCTGGCCGGTGTGGATGCAGACAAAACCCTGACCGGTAACAATGATTTCCGGTTCCCGGCTGTGGCGAACTTGGGCAACAATGCTTACGATAAAATCAACATCCTAGATCCGGGTAAATACCAGCAGCGTACCGACATACCGGAGGCAACCCACATCCGGAAGAGAAAAGCTGAACTGAACCGTGTTGGCGTGTACGCACAGGACCTGATCAAGCTTACATCGAAATTGAATGTAATGGCCGGGATCCGCTGGTCGTATGTAGAAACCGTTGGTATTGACTCGACCAACCTGCTGAACGGTGCCAAAACGCAAGGTAAAACCCGCTTCGACCAGGCATTTTCGCCCAGGGTAGGATTGGTGTACAAGCCTACAACAAATACCTCCCTTTTTGCCAGCTACTCCAACTCTTTTGTAGTCAACAGCGGACAGGATATTTACGGCAAAAACCTGGAGCCTTCAATCATTGACCAGTATGAGGTGGGTGTAAAAAATGAATTGTTCAACGGCAAGCTTTCGGCCAATGTAACCTTGTACCGCATTGTCAACAACAACCTGGCACAAACGGCACCCTTCCTGCTGGACGGCAGCATCAATGCCAACAGCGGTATCAAAATGATGAGTGGCCAAACCACCAGCGACGGTGTGGAAGTTGACCTGGCCGCACACCTGGTAAAAGGCCTGGACGTTATTGCCGGTTATAGCTACAACTTTATGCGCTTTACCAAAACCGATACCACGCATGGAAGCTTCAAAACCGGTGAACGCCTGGTGAACAACCCGGCCCATACTGCCAACGGAAGTGTTTTCTATACCGTTCCCACCGGGAAGCTTAAAGGCTTTAAAGCCGGTGTAACGGTAATGTATGTAGGTGAACGCTTTGGCGGATGGAACACGGATGTGGTAAAGAATATAGACCAGTCTACAGGACAAATTAAGGGACCCTTTACCTATCGTTCCCGCATCTTTGAAGTGGACGGATTTACGACCATTGATGTTTCCGCTGGTTATTCCTGGAAAAAGGTTTCGCTGTTGGGTAAAGTATCCAACCTTACCAACAGCATGAACTGGTATGTGCACGAGAACTACAGCATCAACCCGATTCCGCCCACCCAGTTTGTGGCCACGGTTTCCTATAAATTTTAATTAAACTTCATTGCAAAGAGGCAGAACACCGGATGTTTTGCCTCTTTTTGCATCCGCAAACAGCCTATCTCCATGAAAGTGTTTTTCCGTCGCATCCATCTTTATTTAAGCTTCGCGGCAGGGTTGGTCATTCTCATTTGCTGCCTTACCGGCGCCATCCTGGTTTTTGAAAAGGACCTGATGATGGCCTTTAACAAGCACCGTTATTATGTGGAAGCCACCGGAAACAGGCTTTCGGCCGACAGCCTTGTTCGCAGCGTTCGGAATAGTTTTCCGGATGCCAAAGTGAATGGCATCAAATTGTACGAAGAAGCTGGCCGCTCCGCAGAAGTGAGTGTAGCCTTCTCCGCTAAAAAAGGCGAGAAAGGCGGTGCGAAGGAAGCAGGTGCAAGGCCTGAAAGCGCCAAAGCGGAATCCCCTAAAGGAAAGGAAGGCGCAAAAGGCGGCGCACCCCAACGGCAGCCGGGTTTTACCATTTTTGTGAATCCCTACACGGGCCAGGTATTAGAGAAATATACGTACAGCGAAACCGGCTTTTATACCGTGTTTGCCCTGCACCGCTGGTTGCTGGGTGGCAATAACAGCATTGGTAAATTGATAGTAGGAATATCTACCCTGATCTTTCTTTTTATTCTAATTACCGGGATTATCCTTTGGTGGCCCAAAACCAAAAAGATCATGCAGCAGCGCCTGAACATCAAATGGGGCGCCGGCTGGAAACGGGTGAACCACGACATGCACCTGGTGTTTGGTTTTTACAGCGCCATCTTTCTTTTCATTTTTGCCTTCACGGGACTGGCCTGGTCGTTCGAATGGTTTAACAACGGAATTTATACCGTTACCAATTCGCCACTGAAAGCACCGCCGCCGCCCAAATCAACCTATGTTGCTGACGCCAAACGCATCTCATTTGACAAAGCGTTGGCGGCTGCGCAAACGGTTTATCCCTCGGCTGAATTTTATGCTATCGCCATGCCGAAAGACTCCACAGAACCTATCAGTGTATCGCGGCTGGGGGCTGATGCAGTGCATGAATCGGCAACGGACGCAGTGTACATCGACCAATACTCCGGTGCTGTTTTGGGCAAGATGGCCTTTGGCGAAAGAAGCCTGGGTGCACAGGTGCGGTCGGCATTTAAACCCGTGCATACCGGCAGCATCTGGGGCACGCCGTCGAAGATCATTGCCTTTGTTGTTTGCCTGCTGGGGGTAACCTTTCCCATCACCGGTACGATTATGTGGTACAACCGTACCCGTAAAAAGGCAGCAGGAAAGAAAAGGCTTCCGGAAGCCGAAATGGCGGCATAAGAGAACCGAATTGCGTTGAATGGCTACCCTTCAAACAGGGTAGCCATTTTTTATTGGCAGTCTTTCCCGCCATGCCTGTTCAGGTTATCTTCGCTGCCATGAAAATCATTAGCTACAATGTAAATGGTTTACGGGCAGCCATCAAAAAGGGATTTATTGAATGGCTGCAAACCCACCCCGCCGATGTGATCTGCATCCAGGAAAATAAGGCCCAGCAAAGTGATGTGGACGTACAGGCCTTGCATGACCTGGGTTATCATGATCATTGGTTTTGTGCCCAGAAAAAAGGCTACAGCGGTGTCACCGTGTTTACAAAAATTCATCCTGATAAAGTGGAGTGTGGTACCGGCCACCAGGTAAGTGACGACGAAGGAAGAGTGATTCAACTGGATTTTGGCAAGCTAAGACTGATCAACGCCTATTTCCCTTCAGGTACTTCGGGCGATGAACGGCAAACCTACAAGTATCAATGGCTGGACGAATTTTATGACTATGTGCAGGACCTGCGCAAGACCCATCCTTACATGATCGTTTGCGGTGATTACAACATTGCCCATAAGGAAATTGATATTCATAATCCAACAGGTAATAAAAATACATCGGGTTTTTTGCCGGAAGAAAGGGCCTGGATGGATAAGTTTTACAGCAATGGCTGGACGGATGTTTTCCGGCATTTTAAGCAGGATCCGCATCGCTACACCTGGTGGAGCCAGCGTTTTCCCAAAGTACGGCTGGAGAACAAAGGTTGGCGTATTGATTATATATCGGCGACGGATACCCTAAAACCCTACCTGAAAGAAGCGGAAATTTACCCCGATGTAAAACACAGTGACCACTGTCCCGTATATGCTGAAATTGATGTTGAATCCTTAAATGCATTACCATGATCATTTATAATGTTACCATCAAGGTAGACGCTTCCATTGCCGAATCCTGGCTGGCCTGGCTGCTGGAAGAGCATATCCCGGACGTTATGCAGACCGGTTGTTTTAGTGGCAATAAGGTTGTGCGGCTGCTGGAAGTTGACGAGAGCGAAGGTCCTACCTATGCTATTCAGTACAATGCTGATTCCAAAGCAGATTACAATCGTTATATTCAGATGCATGCAAACAGGCTTCGTGATTTATCCTATCAAAAATGGGGTGATCGCTTCATTGCATTCCGGAGTGTTATGCAGGTGGTTCGGGACAATACAAGCGAATAGCAGCGTGGATGCAGGAAGAACAGGTGTGTAAATTTCACGTGCAATAGCCTCTGCTTTTTTGCAGGAGATGCGAATAAAAAAACTTAAGCAGGTGTAAACCGGATACCGAAAGACTTTTTACTGTCATTCGCAAACCCTTGACAGCAGCGGGTTACAGCCCGCATGTTGTTGAATAAAAAAGGGAAAATTATTTTGTTACTATAGAAAAGCGTCTATTTTTGTTGCCATCTAATTTTTTAAAAAAATAACTATGAACAAAGCTGAACTGATCGCGAAGATTGCCGAAGATGCTGGCATCACCAAAACGCAGGCTAACACTACATTGGATTCTTTTGTAGAAGCTGTTACCAAAACACTGAAAGGTGGTGGTAAAGTAACCCTGGTGGGTTTCGGAACTTTTTCTGTTTCCAAGCGTGCTGCCCGCAATGGTCGTAACCCGCAAACCGGCGAAGTGATCAAGATCAAAGCTCGGAAAGTTGCCCGCTTCAAGGCCGGTAAAGAGCTTTCTGCCAAGTTGTAATCAACTGCTAAACCGAATTGAGAGTCTCCTGCAGGGCGGGAGACTTTTCTTTTTCAATCCTTACATTTGCACTTTAAATTTTTACTATGGGAAGAGGTGATAAAAAAACAAAAAAAGGAAAAATCTTCAAAGGCTCATTTGGCAAGGCCAGACCTGCCAGTGCGAAAAAGATAACCGGTACGCAGCCCGGTACGGCTGTGAAGAAAGAAGCTTAGTCAATTGGCAATAGGCAACAAGCAATCAGCAATGTACCCGTTACTTGCCAGTTGCACATTGCCGATTGCCAATTTTATTTTTTACGGTGCCAGCCGCTCGATCTTCCAACTGCCGTTTTCATCCAAGGTATATTGTATCCTGTCGTGCAGGCGACTAAAACGTCCCTGCCAGAATTCTACCATCACGGGATTTACCCGGTAACCGCCCCAGTGTGGCGGGCGGGGAACATTACCATCGCTGAATTCTTCTTTCTTTTTTGCAAATGCCTGTTCCAGCCACTCCCGGTTTTCGATTGGCTGACTTTGCGGTGAAGCCCAGGCACCTATTCGGCTGCCGACAGGGCGGGAATTGAAATAAATGTCGCTTTCCTCTTCTGTTACTCTTGTCACAATACCTGAGATGCGAACCTGGCGTTCCAGTTCCTTCCAGAAAAAAACAAGACAGGCTTTTGGATTTTCTTCCAGTTGCGCCGCCTTGTAACTTTTATAATTGGTGTAGAAGACAAAGCCCTTTTCATCAAATCCTTTGAGTAAAACAATACGGGCAGAAGGCAATCCATCGGCGGAGGCAGTAGCCAGTGTCAGGGCATTGGGTTCTGAAATTTCGGAGGCGAGGACCTGGTCCCACCACTTTTGGAACTGGGCAAGTGGGTCTGGGGTAATATCGTTTTCCAACAAGGTTTCAGAGGCGTATTCTCTGCGGAGGTCGGCAATGGCTTTGTTCATGGTGCGAAGGTAGGTAGGGAGAATGTCGGTTTAGATGGACAGGCTGAAAATGTAGGGGTTGTATGCTTTGTTGCGAGGTGTTTCAACCGCAGAGAAGGGGAGAGGCAGAGGGTTTCGCAGAGACTTATATTTGGCGTAAGTACACATGCGAGGTTTTCTGCCAAATACAGTTACTCCACCTTTACCATGTATTTCGTATCTCTTTACCATCTGCAGGGAGGCTGCGGGGTGTCTTGTACGGATTTCGTCTTACCATTACTGTTGTGCTGTCTGCTCAGCGTTCCACCGGTCGTAGATCTACGCGAATTTCATACACTCGCTATGCTTTCACTATGCCTTTGCTTAGCTTCTGCTATACTGCAGGTAGTGCTGGTGGTGCAGGGGTATGCTCAGGAAGCAGGATAGTCCGATGGGGGCAATTATAGGGAATAGCCATAGGGTATGCAGGGAGCAGGTGTTTGGTAACTCCGCAATAAGTCCGGTATAACTCCGCTGTAAGTCCGCGATAACTTTGCTGTGTGCTTTGAGAATTGAGACAGAGAGGAAATAGCCTGAAAGGTTCTTGCGATAGGTGCTCAGTTTTGGCAGGTCTTCGGTAAACGGCCAATGGCCGGGTTGCTACTGCCAGTCTTCGAAGACATCCAGGCCTGCGTACAGGTGACAGGTATCGTTGTGCTGTTCATCCCATACAGTGTTTGTTCTTTTTTCGGGCTGCGCAAGGGTTGTTTCTGTCAGCAGGTGTTGACATGGAGAAACCCGGAATGATAAGAGAACCGGCGAAAACGGAAAACTGCAGCTGCTGTTTTCGTTTTTGTATGATTGCTCTGTAAAACTAACCAGACAGATTGTATTTTCGATTGTTAACATCGTATATGGAAACGAATGCTCCCATCGTAACAGTTCTACTTCCGACCTATAATTGTGAAGCGTATGTACAGAAAAGTATCCAAAGCATTCTCGATCAAACGTTCACCAATTTTGAGTTGCTTGTTATTGATGATGCTTCCACTGATCGTACAATTCAGGTGATTCAGGAATTTACTGATCCACGCATTCGCCTGATCCGAAAACAAAAGAATACAGGTTATACCGACAGTTTAAATTATGGTATTGGCATTGCACAAGGTGATTATATTGCCCGGATGGATGCTGATGATATCAGTATTGCTACGCGGCTCGAAAGACAAGTGCAATTTTTAACGTCCAACAAAGATGTTGTGCTTTGCGGTTGCTGGTACCAGGAAATTCCTACCAACCATGTTGCCAAACTGCCTGTTTCCCATGAAGATATTTTAGTTGCTATGTTAACTAATAATTCAATCAGCCACCCCTCTGTCATGTACAGGAAAGAATTTTTTATCCGGCATCAGTTAACTTATAACAGGGACTTTGAATCGGCAGAAGATTATGAATTGTGGACAAGGGTCATTGCTCTTGGAAAGATCCATAATCTTCCCGAAGTGCTATTGCATTACCGGCTTCATGAGCAACAGGTATCGGCCCAGCGGAATGCGTTTCAAGCGCAGCGTGCCGCTTTATGCAGGAAGAGAATGCTTCTGTATTTAACCGAGCTGCCTGCGGCCGAAGAGGAAATCCTGGAAATGATTTTATCCGGAACAAGAATGCGCAATGTGCCGGAATTGCACCAGGCTATCGCCGTTTTAGACCAATTGGCAGTGATCAATTCTTCAAAGGCATTTTATAAAAAAGATGCGTTTCTGGCATTTATTGAACAGGAAAAGAAGATAGTCATCCGAAATTTTTTCATTTTTCATTCGCGTTATAACCTGGGGATACTCCAGTGTTTTTTTCGCTTAAAAGATGGAAGAAGGCATTTGACAGGGCGTGAGACTAGACGTTTGATTGTCAAAAGTTTGTTGTCGTGGCAGGTGAAAGGTTAAGAGCTTCTTTTTATGTCGGCAGCCAGACTATCCGCTTGCAGCTTTTTTACGGTGAAGCATTAAGGTTGCTATTCGTCAAACCAAGGAGGTTGGGGAAGTTAGCGGATATAAAAATAACGGGAGATGGACTTGGATTTTTTAGTTTTTGTGTCAAATCAAAAGTTGATCAATACGTCAAGGTGTCCTTGTACAAGTCTTCGGCAGGCTCAGACTGACGTTGCACAGGAAGACAATACTCTGTAGAATGTGATGGAACCGGCGCACAACAATTGCTTAATCCTGGTGGCTGCTTTTAGCTTGTAGACAGGCCTTCTCATAGCCAAAGAAGCATTCATTTTGCCTGTTCTCTGCAGACCGTCGTCTGTGGCCAAGGAAAATTAAATGTTCAGGAGCGTTTTGTATGCCTATCGCCGTTACCACCGTCATTTGGGAGGAAGAGTTCTCGCAACAGGTCGATTTTTTCTTTTTCGGACTGCAGTAGGCGTTCGTAGAGCGCCTTGTTTTCCCTGACCGCTTCCAGAAGTGATTCCAGCAGCAGGGCGGCTGATGGGAACGGCGCTGTTTCCGGCTCTTTGCCTGCCGGAACCGCTTTACCGCCGAGGGACTGCAATACAGTGTTTTCGCAGAAGTTTTCAATGCTTTCCACGGGAACCTGCAGGGCAGCGGCTACCCGCTGGAGCAGGTCAAATTCTATGCTTTCCCTGCCTTCCAGCAGGGAAACCCGGCGCTGGTTCCACTCATCACCTAGTTCCAGGGCAAGGGCCTCCTGTTTGAATCCCCTGATCTCGCGGAGGCGCTTGATGGCCAGGCCGTGGTGTACGCGTTGTGGCATTTTTTTCATTTTGTTCCAGGTGCCGGACAAGGACCATCGGGTGCAATTCTCCGTTCTATAGTAGCGCTCAAGACTTGCATAAAGCAGCCGAAGCGAATCCTCTTACCTGGAGTAGGATTTATAGATGTTTTTTGGCCTATGCTATGATACCGGCGCCTGGTTGCACCTGCCATTTTCACCAGCAGGAAAGGTGCGAAAAGCTATTATCCAGTTTATTGTTACAGGACCTGCCTCCATACAGCATTTCGTAAATGCCCACATCAACCTCACCATAGGGGTATGCAAGCACCCCACACCTTTTTATTACCGCACTTCCAGGCAGTTATTCTATAATCAGGGTTATACCTTTTTGGTGGCTTTGTATTCAAACATTCGATTCAAATCATAATCACTCCCATTTTGCAGCAGTAAGGTCTCCCCTTTGCCTCTTCTGCTTTTGGCTGCAGGTAAAGCAGCAAGATGGTGCCCACTTCCTTTCGGGCACAGAGGTCTGCCCACCTGTGTTCGTCCCTGGTGTATTCTTCCGGGTGCTGTTTGTATTCTTTGGTGAGCCGGTGATATGAATCTTCTGCTTCCCTTGTATGGAGGGGTATATGATGGGTTATGCGTAGTGCGTAGTGATTTGAAGACTTACCTATCATATGTAGTTGCTTTGACCGCGAGCCAAACTTCGGTTATAGTGTGCGCACGCTGAAGTTTCCAACAGAGATAAAACATCCTCCGGCACAGGGTATTTTATCCTTCCCATTTGCATAAAATACCTGCGCCGAAATTTTTACATTTGTACACAAACCACTTCCCATGAGCGAAAGAGCAATACACCACGGCCGGGCCATCAAACGTATCCGCGAAATCCAAGGTATCAAACAGGAAGCCCTTGCCCTGGAAATGGGTGATGAATGGAACCAAAAAAAGATCTCGCTGCTGGAAAGCAAGGAGGTGGTGGATGATGCTTTGTTGGGTGAGGTGGCAAAGGCGCTGAAGGTTTCACCGGAAGCGATTAAGAATTTTGATGAGCAAGCGGCTATCAATATAATTGGTAACAGTTATCATGATCATGCATATAGTAACGTGAATTACCAATGTACTATTAATCCTCTTGAACGCTGGTTAGAAGCATTAGAAGAAAATAAAAAGCTTTACGAACGATTGCTGCAGGCGGAGAAAGAAAAGAACGCCTTACTGGAAAAGCTCCTGAAACAAAGAAAATAAGCTACAGCCTGAAACGCAGCAATATAAAATAATGTCAAAATTTTACCAAACACATGTGATGCAAGAATGTATTGCTTTGTCTTTTAGATATACAAAGTAACTAGTGTTTGTTTCGAATCTAATAGAACGAGTGAGAAGTCTCTCTTTTCCTATACTGACTCGAGGCTCAATTTTTAATTATTTCAAACGAAATTGCCTTATTAGTTTTACAATTTTATGATCTCATAAAATGTACAATTTGTTCACATTCTGTTTCTTTGGAAATTTCACTTTTATAAAATAAAAATGGTTGTACATATCGTCTGTGCCGGTGATAACAATTTTGCCCTTCCGATGGCTGTTATGTTGCATTCCTTGTTCAGGAATGCCAGTAAGGCTGCTGGTTATAAGGTATATATTATCAGTGACGGCATTACTCCAGGCAACAGGAAAAAACTTGAAGCGGTTATCAGAAGGTCCCGGAAGCAGGTTGACGTTGTTTGGAAAGAGGCAGAAGAATACTTAGATAGAATCAAGAATTTTGTGGTACAGGACCGGTATCCGCGTACAACTTATCTCAGGCTATTTATCCCTGAAATCGTAGACGCTGGTTTGGATAGAGTTATTTACCTGGATGGTGATATGGTTGTAGAGCAGGACATTGTTGCGTTATGGGAAACTGACATGTCGGACAATATATTGCTAGCGGTGCAGGACTTCTTATGGACAACCGTTTCGTCCCAGGGAGCGCTCGCCAAAACTTATCGACAACTCGGGCTTGAACCGGAAACTCCTTTTTTTAATACCGGAATGTACCTGATGAACGTGGCACGCTATAAAGAAAACAACGTGTCGCAGAAAGCATGTGACTACCTGGAGCAGTACCCGGAACATATCAATTTTGTGGACCAGGATGCGCTAAATGCAGCTGTACTCGGCCAGTGTGGATTGCTTGATCCAAAGTGGAATGTACAGATCATCACGATCAATGATTTCGGGCAGCATACAGAAATGGATGCGCTGCAGCTTATAGCGCGCCGGAAAGACCTGCTCAATAACCCCTATATCCTTCACTACAATGGCCATGTTAAGCCCTGGTATTTGCAAGGTGATAAACTCTCACTCAACCGGTTCCTCTTTTATCTTAAAAGCAGTGGATGGTTCACACGGTTTGAATACTCAAGATGGTATCTCAAAACATTTCGAAAGTATGCCATGAGAAGGGAACTTGTCCTGCTTAAGCGCCGCCTGCTGAAAGGGCTCAGGAAATAGCGCATTATCTGTTTTTAACAGTGCCTTCTCCTAAACAAGGATCCTTAAGGCAATCATTCAAAGAACGATAGGCCGTAACTGACAGGAATTGTCTTTCCTTTCTTGCTTTAATCCACCTCAACGGTTAAGAAATATGAGAAATTGTTTATGGGGCAAGGTTATTCTTATTTGTGTGGGATTGCGTCTTCTTATGATCCTGCTGCTGTTTTTCGCACTAATTAGGAATGTTTGCAGCTATTATTCTTTCACTATCTAAAAGAGAGTAAACCCTGAGCAATGTGACTGTCGGCAACTCAGCTGATACGTTCAAGATTCAGGGAGCATGTCTTTGCACCCGTGTTACCCGCATTTTACTTTTTCAACAAGTTGATTTATAACATATAGAATACAGGGAAATAAGAACATCCCAAAGTTCCTTGTGCAACGGAAGGTCTCTGTCTAAAATTCCGCTTTTCCGTTTAACTTGCCCCGGTGAAACTTCTTTCCCCCGCCATATCGAGAGTAGCCCGGATGCGCCTGTGGTCCATTGAACAATGGATGGCTGAGCCGGTGAAAGCACAGTATGCCGTGTGGCAGGACCTTTTGGCTGCAGGTCAATACACGGAGATTGGCCGCAAATATGGTTTTTCGAAGGTGCAGTCACTCGCTGATTTTAAAAAGGCGGTTCCTATCCACCAGTATGAAGACCTGAAGCCTTTTATTGACCGCATGCTGCAGGGTGAAGAAAATGTTCTTTGGAATACACCCATCGCCTGGTTTGCCAAAAGCAGCGGAACCACCAGTGATAAAAGTAAATTTATCCCGATCAGCGAGGAAAGTTTAAAGGATAATCATTACAAAGCATCGAAAGATGTTTTGTCGCTATATTATACTACTCATCCCGAAAGCGACCTGCTGACGGGCAAGGGACTGGTCATTGGCGGCAGCCACCAGATCAACCAGTACAATGAAGGCGTGCAGTATGGCGACCTGAGTGCTGTGATCCTGCAGAATTCTCCTTTCTGGAGCAACTGGATCCGCACACCGGATCTTTCCATTGCCCTGATGGATGAGTGGGAGGAAAAGATTGAAAAGCTGGCACAGAGCACCATCACCGAGAATGTGACTTCAATGGCCGGTGTGCCAACCTGGCTGATTGTTTTGCTCAAACGTATCCTTGAGATTACCGGAAAACAAACCATCAAAGAGGTATGGCCCAGCCTGGAACTGTATATGCATGGCGGTGTGAGTTTTGTTCCCTATCGCTCACAATTTGAAAAGCTGATTGGCGCCCCTATTCATTATTTAGAAATTTATAATGCTTCGGAGGGTTTCTTTGCCGCGCAGGATGACCTTTCGCAGGATGGCATGTTGCTGCTTTTCGATCACGGCGTTTTTTACGAGTTTATGCCCCCGTCTGAATGGGAGAAAGAAGAGCCGCAGACCCTGCAGTTACACGAGGTAGAAGTAGGTAAGAATTATGCTCCTGTTATCACCACCAATGGTGGCTTATGGCGTTACCTGCTGGGTGATACCATTCAATTTACCTCGCTGAACCCCTTCCGAATCAAGGTTTCCGGCCGGATCAAACATTACATCAATGCCTTTGGCGAAGAAGTGATCGTTGACAATACCGATAAGGCCATTGCTATTGCCTGTGAGCGCACAGGCGCTGCCGTTTCGGATTATACGGCTGCCCCAGTTTATTTTTCCGAAAATGGAAACGGCGCTCATGAATGGCTGCTGGAGTTTGAACGGGAGCCGCAAAACCTGGCGCAGTTTGTGGCTGTGATGGATGGCGCCCTGCAAAGTGTGAACAGCGATTACGAAGCCAAGCGGCACAAGGACATCGCCCTTCGCATGCCCGAGGTAACGGTGATCCCCACCGGCAGTTTTGCTGCCTGGCTGAGCAGCAAAGGAAAGCTAGGCGGACAGCACAAAGTTCCCCGCTTGAGTAATGACCGGTCGGTGCTGGAAGAAATCAAAGCGTTTGTGAAAAACAGTTTTTAGAAACCCTATTGTCTTCTGCAGGCAATCCTTTACTTTGCCATCAAATTTAAACACGTTATTTCATGAAACTCCTGGAAAACAAAGTTGTGATTGTGACCGGCGCCGCCCGGGGTATTGGTGAAGGTATTGCCCTGAAGATGGCTGAACATGGTGCGCATGTGGCTTTTACCTATGTGAGTGAAGGCAGTGCGGAAAAAGCAACGGCATTGGAGGAGAAGATCAAGGGAATGGGCGTGAAGGCCAAAGCGTACCGCAGCAATGCCGGTGAATTTGCCGATTGCGAAACCTTTGTTGCCGATGTTGTAAAGGAGTTTGGAAGTGTTGATGTTTGTGTGAACAATGCCGGTATTTCAAAAGATAACCTGCTCCTGCGTATGACACCGGAACAATGGGATGACGTGATGACCATCAACCTGAAAAGCGTGTTCAATATGACCAAGCAGGTGATCCGGCCCATGATGAAGGCTAAAAGCGGCAGCATCATTAACATGAGTTCTGTGATCGGGTTAATGGGAAATGCGGGCCAGGGCAGTTATGCTGCTTCCAAGGCAGGAATTATCGGATTTACAAAATCAGTGGCCAAAGAACTCGGCAGCCGCAATGTTCGCTGTAATGCGATTGCGCCGGGTTTTGTGGAGACGGATATGACCTCTTACCTGAAAGATGGTGAGCAGGCGGATAAGTACAAAGCCGGGATTCCGTTGGGCAAGTTTGGTACAGCAGAAGATATTGCTAATGTGACGCTGTTCCTTGCCTCTGAGCTGAGCAGTTATGTTACAGGACAGGTGTTGAGCGTAGATGGCGGGTTGTACATGTAGTTTTATGGATTAGTTCTGAATAAATCAAGAATTGAAAGCATGTGGATGGGTCTACTTGGAAAACTAACCGGGAAAGGGTGTGATGAAATTATAATTGAAAATGTCTTTCGTAAGATCCTACATCCTGCATTCACGTGGAAAAAAGGAATCTTCAGACTCTATAACCAAAAATATTTAGCTGCAGGTCCATATAATAATACTCAACTATTGAAACAAAAGGTTGAGGTGAATGCACTGCTGCCTGGTGATGTATGTTTAAACGGAAGCCCGCAGTTTTTAGAATATTCAATAGCTCCGGCAATTTTTGTTCTTGTCCTGAGAATGAATGGTATTCAACGAATATTCTTTCAACGTTTGGAAGCAGGTCTTTGATATCTTCTAAAACTTCAAATTCTGCGCCTTCTATATCCATCTTCAAAAAATCAACTTTTCTGTTGAGGAAGTTTCTTAATCGAATTGTTTGTACTTCAGTAATATTTTTTTTGTCAAATTTTTGGGCAGCCCTGCCTGCATCTGCACCTTCACTAAAAAATTGCAATGTTGTTTCTTTACTCCAACAAGCTTTCCTGTTTAACTCTATTTTAGAGTAGTTAAAAACTTCGATATTGTATGTAAGGATATCAAATATTTTCTCGTCAGGTTCAAAGGCAATGATTTCTGCATCCGGATACAACTCTTTGAAATAAATCAGGCTTAAACCAATATTTGCACCACAATCGATTATATAGGGAGAGTTTGTTGCGGAGATGAATTTATATATCTGCAGGTCAAACAATTCTCTACGGGTAAAGAAAAATGATGCATTATCGGCCATTCGTATTCTTCTGCCTAGAAATGAGATTTCAGCTTGAGTAAATCTTGGCAATTTTTTTATCTTATATTCCTCTGAATAATTTTTGTCAAATCTTCGTATGTTATGTTTAATGGTATTTTTTATACTAGTAAGTCTCATTCGATGTTATTTGTATCGTATTAAAATATCTACGGAATCCATCGTTTGTGATTGCTGTACTAAGTTACTTCATTGACTGTTTTGTTTCGATAACCCGGTAGTTATTTGGCTCTGTTTCTGTATAGTACAGGAAATCTTCGTGGGAATGTTTGAATTTTTTTTCACAAAGGTCAAGGTCTACGTTTTAAAATTCGGTTGGAGATTGTTTGGTTTACCTGTGTTAAGAGGGGGATCAAATGCGGGATGTAGTCGTTTGGCTTTGATGAATGGATCCCGGGTGGTGAATTGCCGATTGATTTTGCTGTTTCTACTGTTAGAATTTTTCGTCACCCTTCGAAGGGAGGCTTTGACTTTTTCACTGCAGTTCCAATGGCGGTTCGGATACTGTTTGTTCAGTACATGAGTTCGATCTCTGCCAAGTTTAACCAATCCCAGGGACCCTTTGCATAATCGGGTGGAAATGTCTTGTTAAGAGCTGCCGGCGAATGAAACCTGAGGATGTTCATCACCAACCTGATAGTGGCGACCTTTGGGTACTTTGTTTACTGTAGGTATGGAGTGTCTCCTTATAGAACGATCCTTTATTCGTTCAGCGGTATTGCTGTTCACCCGCAGCCTCTTTGTTAACTGCTCTCAGCCGACCTTCTGCCTGTTAGTACCTTCATCATAATTGATAAGGATGTAGGCATTTGAAACGCATGAGTTCAAGGCGCCGCTTTGCTGATGATCTTAGAAAGTTCCGCCACTTCCGCTTTCGTAAGCATCACCCATAATATATCATGAAGACTTTCTTCCAAGTTGCAACACGTCCGATATTATACATTCTACTACCAATTGATATCAGGCAAGTGCTGAAAAGGAGGGCTGCTCTGCTCATGCTGCCACCGGAATGCAGGCTATCCAACTGGAAATGGTATTATCAATACTAAAAGCAAAAAGTTCAGAGAAAGTTTTGCCGGAAATGTTGCATCAAGAAAGTTGCTCCAACCGGTATTGAATAGGAGATGTATCCAAGTTTTTTGGGTTAGGTAGTTTTCAAACTATTCAGGTTTTAACATACAGCTATTATTTCCCCTTGAATTGTTTAAGTTTGGCAGTTAATAAGGACATTTTCTAAAAATCATGGAATGAATTTTTTTCTGCTTACTCCAAACGTACCCAATCCTTTTACGTCAGAAAAAACCCGAAATATCCTGGAATCCTATGGTTGTATCAAAGTAAGCAATATTGCAGAAAGCGACTGTATACTCGCTTATAAATATCCCCGGCTCTTACCGCTGTTGTTGCGGTACCCCAATAAGCGATTCTTGGTTTGGACTAACGAGCCTCGTTATGACACCTTTTTTAAAGAACGCCTGAAACTTCCCCTTCTCCCAACCAGGATTGAGGTTATGAATGTTTATGGCAAAGGTGTGTTTTGGAACAATCTTCATTTTCTTGGGACTTATCATTTTATGCAAGACAATAATCTTGGGATTGATATAAACAAGCCGCTTGAAAAACTTTCCATCCAGCAGTTTACTGAAATGGAAAAAAAGAAAAAGATTGCAGCATTCTTTAGTAACCGGTTAAACAAAAGAAACAAGTTAGTAAAAGATGGCCGAAATATCGATCTAAATGATAAACGGTGTGAATTTGCGCTAAGAGGAAAGGAGGCAAACTGCCTGGATATTTTTGGTAAAGACTGGCCTGCCGGCTATGCAAACGAAAACTCAGGTTTTGGATTTGAACCAGAAGGCAAACCGTGGTGGCTCGATAAGTTGGATCGGTTAAAGAGCTATATGTTCAATCTTTGCCCTGAAAATACAGCGTATGGCTATTATACAACAGAAAAGATCTGGCATTCGATACATGCCTATTCACTGCCTATATACAACGGATGGAATTCAAATATTTATGAAACTTTCCCCCAAGAATCGTTTATAGATTTTGCTAATTTCGAAAAACCGGGCGAACTGTTCCGATATATCAGCTCACTTAATAGCCGCGAATATCTTGAAAGGTTAAATACTTGCATCGAGGTTTACAATGCGTCTATTGAAGTTAAACGGAAAAACATGGACAATGAGGCTAAAGAAATGGTCCAACATATATTACAGCGTATGGATTTGATTTGAATGAAGCAGCTTAGTTGACGCTTTGTTACTAACATGCGTCTAAAAATATATATTAACTTAAGAAATGACAGTCATAACTTAAAGGCCTGTGACCACCGTGTTGAAACCAAGCAAGCTGTTTTCCGCTAATCAATTTTTACTTCATAAGTCTTAAACAACTTCTGCGTTCTCAGGTAAAGTGCCCTCCTTGTTTGTCGTCCTGACATTTGCTTCATTTCGATTAGCTACTCCTTCAAAAAAATCGGAATGGTAATGTATGTTAAAGCTGAAGACAGGATAGGAAGTTTGATTTCGAATATGAATGAGAAGGCCCCGTATGAACACTGTAATTCCGCACATTTCAATGATTTCTTCTGTAGCTTCCAATAAGCTCACGGCAAACGGTGATAGTTGCATGCCTTTCGAAAGAAAGGCTGACGTGATTTCTAACCCGATGGCTGCACCTACATACAAGGTTCCAGCTAACGTAAAACGGAGCCTGGAATCTCTATTAAGTTGCACATAAAACTTTAGAAAATAAAGTATAAAAAAGACAACCAAAATTATATAAGGAATAACCCAATAAAGATAGGTGCCAGGGAAGTGAAGATAGTTTTGTAAATAGGTACTGAGAAAGGGTTCTAATCGGGAAAAGTCCTCATGAATTGTAAAAAGCTCGTCAAAACCTAAAAACAAAAATACAAAAGTGAGTGTTTTCCAATAATGTGCTTTCCCTGCGTTTTTTCTTTTCTCGGAAGTGTAACATACCCATAGCAGACCTGCACTTGACCATAAGAGAATGGCTGAAAAGAAAGCGGGAGGATTGTGTTCTTCATTAAGGTCAAACATGGGGATGAGTCCTAAAAGTTTGGGTGTGCCAACCACATGTTTCAATGTAATGCTTAACAGACCTAGCAGAAAAAATGGAATATGGCTTTAAATAAGAAAGGTATAATCGTATTGGTGTTTGGTATAAATGACTTCTTCATATAAAGCATCTTTTTATGCAGATCTTGGTTAAATTCAAAAATAACCTAATTTATTGTGTATGAATCTTTCAGGCGGCAGATTAAAGAAATTCTAGTACATTCTTTAATTTTAAATGTATAGTGTAGCATCTGGTTATTTCATCAATCATTGTTTCAGCAATAAACGATGAAGTTGTATATACATGGTAAGGATAACTGTTCATGTCACTTGTAGAAGTCACTTAAGTGTTAAAATCAAGATATCAAAGTCGCTATAATAAAAGCCAGTTGCAGTGGCATGAACAAGTAAGTTCGAGTTGGTGGTCCGTCGCCTCACTGATCTGATTGAAGTTGAAGTGCTCACGGTGGTACTCCGGGATGTAATTCCTGACCCGGACGATCATTTGTTCCCTGAGCTCTCTTTGCATTGCCTTCGCTGTATAGGCGAAGTATTTGTTGAACCCTGCTCATAAGGATTGTTATGTCAAGGTCATCGCGGATGTAGTTTTGAGGACCAACATCTCTATTCTTTACCAGCCAAACAACTGAATACAATCTTTACTTAGGTGGGTGTGGAGCGAAATGGGATGGTTAGCTTAAATTGAAATACCATGTTCCGATTCCAAGGAAATCAGATGGTCAGTTTCAGTGGATTTTACAGAGGTTGTATAGATCAGTGGTAAGTTGAAAATTCATGAAGCTATTCTATATGCCGATATAGTGATGGGATAATTGTTCTCATATATCATAGTTTTTATCTTAAAGACAGCTTCCGAAGAGAGGGCTTTTTGTTTTTACAAATTAACCAAGTAATTCTCAATCATGAATGAATTATAATATCTTTCACTTATCTAATACAAGGTAAAAACAGCCAGTTCTATTATGCATTCTATCAAAACAAAAATCGAGTCTATTCTTGACTGCCGTATTTACAGAAACTCCATGCCGCATGGCACTGATCTATTTTTTGATCTTAAACGATCATTTACAATGGATATGTTCCGTACGGTTTTCGATATAGGCGCCAACGTTGGGCAATCTGCCTTAAAATATATAACGTTGTTCCCTAATGCAGATATTTACTCTTTTGAACCTGTAAAGTCCACGTATTCTCAATTGGTTTCAAATACGAAACATCATTCCCGCATTCATCCTTTTCATATTGGAATGGGGAAGGAGAAGGGTAGCTTGAAAATCAATATTAATTCGAACAGCACGATCAATTCCCTTTTGCGTCCATCAGAAAACAATTCGGCAGAAGAGATCACCATCGACACAGTGGCTGATTTTTGTTCTTCTCAGGGTATTCAATCAATAGATTTTCTAAAAACGGATACTGAGGGATATGATCTTTTTGTTCTAGAGGGCTGCAAACCTATGCTCCAAAAGCAGCAAATTAAGGTAGTAATGGTGGAATGTGAGCCCGTTGCCACCAGCAATTATTTTGTTTCCATTGAAGATTTGGGGGCATTCCTCTCGCCTTTCGGGTATAAATTGTTTGGCATTTATGAGCAGCAACTGGATTGGGATGGTAAAAAAAGCGTTTTGTTTTTCAATGCTGTTTTTGTTTGCCCCGAGCTTATTCATTATACTTTGCGGGGATAAACGCCCCATAGAGAATTCTTTCTGTAGCTTTCAGCGTAACCCTGCGCATTTATGCGGAACAGCGGAACATGTGCCTTTTGCTAAGAAATACTCATTATTTTGAATTTCGAATATGTTTTTGTTCGTAAATCCCGGTTAACGTATAATCCACTCGTTCCAATTACTATATTTTAGGAGATTTAGTGAAAAAGTAGCACATTCTCTATAAAAGAAAACATCTTTGTAACTTCAAATCTTAACCATGAAAATAGCAGTTGCCAGTTTAGGCGACCCCCGTTCCGTAAAAACCTGGTCAGGCACCCCTTCTCACATTATTGCAGCCTTAGAGAAAAGGGGCCATGAAGTGGCTGGTATCTCAGTCCGGAAGCCTGTTGAACCGTGGCATTTTGATTGGCAAAGACGCATTCACATGCGATTGCAGAAAAAGTGGTTTCTCTCTTCTGTAGATAAAATTGTTCTAGAAGACATTGGGAAGCAGATTGACCAGGAAGTAGAAAAAATAAATCCGGATATTGTTTTGGTTATTCACGGCGATTTTTTGGCTTATTGTACGTTTAAACAACCTGCTATCATTGTTCATGATACCACCTTTGCTTCCCTGGTTGGTTATTATCCTGAATTTTCAAACCTGAGCCAGCGGAGTATCCGAGCGGGAAATGACATGTATCAACGTGCCTTAAATAAGGCTTCTGCTGCTGTTTTTTCAGCCGGTTGGGCAAGCCAAAGTGCTACGAAGGATTACAGGGTTGACCCAAACAAAATATTCACCATTCCATTCGGAGCCAATTTACGTGAGGTTCCAGCCGATACGGATGTAGAAAACTGGATTACCAAACGTTCGCAGGCTACTACTTGTTCCTTTTTATTTTTAGGTGTCAGATGGGAAAGAAAAGGTGGACCCGATGCCCTGCGGTTTGTGAAAGCGTTGCATCAGATGGGTATTTCCTCGCAACTGGTTGTTGTTGGGTGTAGTCCGGAAGTTGACAAGGAAGACGAGGTGTATGTGCAGCAATTGGGCTTTTTGCGTAAAGATGTGCCCCAGGAAAAGCAGCAGTTAGAAAGCCTTTTTCAAACCTGCCAGGCCCTGTTGGTACCCTCCGTTGCGGAATGCTATGGCTGCGTATTTTGTGAGGCCAATGCTTACGGTTTACCGGTTCTGGCCAGAGAAACTGGCGGTATTCCTGAAATCGTGAAAGATGGTTTGAACGGTCTCCTGTTAGGGCCGCATGAAACACCGGAAGAACTTGCCAGGCGCTGGGCAAAAATTTATACGGATAAAGATGGCTATCAACAGATGTCACACAAGGCAAGAGCCGAATACAAAACAAGACTCAATTACCAGGTTTTTGTAGAAAGGCTGGAAGCGATTGCTTTACCCCTGGTGGAGGCACCTGTTGAAATTTAGCAGAAACTAATTACCACATTTTCTATCTGGTTATTCTAATAAAGGCTTTGATGAACAGGGTTTCTTTCAATGGGAAGCCCTGTCCTGTTTAGGAAAGAATGTATTTTCTTTTTGTTGCGATTACTCCGCTTTAAGCAGGCAGCATTACATTGGCCACAAACGCCCCGGTGATCCGTTCCCTATATCACCGGGGCGTCCCCGGACCTTCAAGCCTGCAATAGCAGTATCATCAACTTTCTTTGCAGGTAGGTTCTTTTATCTTATAGAGCAATCCTTTTCAGCAAGGATAACCTAGGAAACGGAATTCCATGCGGTAGGAAGCTAAAAAGCTTCTTCTTGCCCATTCATTGGCAATTTTTGTCTGTTTACATTTGCCTATATGTAAAAAATGCGATGCCGCATGGAAATGCGTATGTGCACAATTGTGAAAATCGATTGACTTATTGTTCCGGAAACCTGTACAAGGCACTAATATATTTTTTGGTTTCTTTGTAAATACGATGGATTTCACTTTTCCAGTGGGCCCGAATGTGCCCAGCAAATGTGAACCCGTAGAGGGGAAAGGCTGTCCAGTCTCTTCTTGCCCATGAAGCACCGCCCCAAACTCCGTTTTCTCCACGAGCCGTTTTATTGAATCTTCCATATGTGAGGGCATCCTGAATGGTTTTCCTGTTAGTACGAACTTTTGGAGCCAATACAAAGGAGGTATTCCCAAACTGATCATGAATGAAGGGCATGCTTCCCCATACTTCAGCATCTTCCCTGGAAGGTGCTGAAATGAATGCATTCAGAAGGCTAAAGGTGGCGTTGCGAAGGTTATAATAATTCAGTGAACGGATAATGTTCAGTGGAAGTAAGTCGCAATATTCATCCATGTACGCAAAAAACTGTTGCCTCCCCCAGGTATCCAGGCTTTCTTCGCCAACCTGGTTGAAAACAGGTGTGACCTTTCCATCCTGGTAAACAAAATCGATCACGGAACCATGGGGTGCAAAGCAAAAGCTTTCTGCAATTGAAGGCAAGCCATCAATGCCTTTGTATTGTATATCCAGTCCGTGCAGGAAAGTATTGATCATTTCGGGTTGTTCGTGGTGTTTGCCCGGCAACAAGCCAATGTAAAACCAGTGAAGGTTCTGTGCATTTTCCCTGCCCATAATTTTGCGAAAGGAAGCCCTTGTTCTACCCGACCATCCTACTTCTACTATGCCTGTTTTTTCACCGTAATTGATCCCTTCCTGTTCTAAGTATGAAAGCAATACTCCTCTTTTCTTTTTGGCTATGGCCAGAATGTGGTTTCTGAGCCCCTCGTTGCCTGTTAATAATGCTTTTATTTTTTCCTGGATCTTTGGCGTTACTTCCGTGTCCGGCGACCTAAAAAAAGAAGTCAGGTCCGGTACCAGGCTTTGCAATTCCTGCCAAGATAGGTGGAGCCGTTTAAAGATTGTTTCAACGGTGGTTCCTTCGTACTTGTCGACAATCCAGTTAAATGAGGCCTCATTGAATTCGGTAAGTGAAGGCAGGAACCAGGATTGGCGACTGCCGTACATGTAAACCGATTTTATTTCATAACCCAAGGCTTTGCTTATTTTATTACAAACGAGATAGGGTACATAACCATCCCTGGAGACAAAGCAAAGCTGTTTGATTCCCCTATTCCTGGCTTCTTTTAATATCCATAGCACATACATGACCATGGTAGGGCCGACAACGTTGCCAACAATCCGGGCAATTCCCGCTGTATGGGCAGCTTCGTTATCATGGTTTAACCGTAACAGGCGGCCGGTACCTGCAAGCAGGCTGGTTAAGCCGTTTGTTTCATCCCTGAACTTTTCCAATAACAATTCATAACGGGTGGGATTGCAGCGATTGTGTAAAATACAAGACAGCCCTGCTTTCTGCGCACCCTTAAAATCTACAAAATGATCGTTTCCATGATGTCTTAGTTCCTCTTTTTTCGCCTCCGGGTTGTCTGACATCAGCTTTTTGAAAAGCTTGCCCGAGTCTTTACAAGCGCCGTGGTCTGCAGAGACCAGCAACTGGTCGCCCTCTCTAAAAAGGTTGGCATCGGAAAGAAATAAGCCTATTTCCTTATTGCTCCAATACATATCTGAAACAAAAGCAATGGAATAACCTTCTTTTCTTTCCTTCTCCAGCAGTTGTTCTGCACCCGGAACGGGAACCAATAATTTTCTTTCCCATTCTATTTCAATATCCCGCAAGCGATTTGCCGCTTCCGGGCTGATCATCAGGAGCTTTGCCAATAGATTGAAAATACGCGGTGCATCTGTTTGCCGGTCTGGTTGGTCCGTTCTGGAAACCCTTTCCGCTTCACTGCGGATCCTTATATAGATTTCCGGTGAGCAGCCAATGAGGCCCTCGGTGATGGCGGTTAGGGCAGCGAAATAAAAAACCGAATGTGGAAGTGCAACTTTTCTGGTTAAGAGGGTATCAAAAACATCAAAACTCACAAGTTTTAAAGTGGTAGGTTTGGAGGCAATTGTATGTTGTTTCATTGCGTTTCAATGGTTAGCAGATGCACTGTAGATGGTGCGATATTAGAAAAAAAATTTTAAACTTGTTGGTGTGTGTTGGTTATGATTCAAGAAACATATAATAATAAATGTTTGATGAAGAAGAACTCTCTCGTATGGTTTATTGATTTCAGAGAGTAAAAAGCCAAAGTTGCAGTTATATAAGCCTGGTTCATTTTACTTTCCATGCAGCTCAATCTGTATAATGCATGGCGTCTTTTGGCATATTGCTTACCTACTACAACCAATTTAAGTCTTTTTGGGCCGAGTTAATGAAGTATGGTCGCTTACGTGATAAGCCCCAGCCAATTCTCTACGAGTGGAGCAAAATTTCCAAAAACTGCTTTTTTTTGTAGTCAAATGTACATACCTAAAGGCAAATAAAGGCCGATGGTTTTGAATTTGCTTCTTTCTTTACTCCTGCCTTTGCGTTATCGCAATTTACTGTTGTATATTGGTGAAGCGGAAACAATAAAATCTACGTAGCTGACATTGCTTTTTTATGATACATTGGCTATATTTGCTTTGCACTTCCTGTGGATAAGCCTGGCATAGATTTTTTATTGGATGAGCTTATCGTTTTGAGCTTTGAAACAGTGCTGACTGTAATATCCAGACTGCAATCACAATCTCCACTATCCGTAATTAGAACCATTGCAAATGTAAAAGATGACTGAAGCTATTATTTATTTTAAATAACCTTTTATGAAAACGCTAAACCTTAATCAGTTCGTTGTCTTTTTGCTTCTACTCATTGGATGCCAAAAAGAACCCGTTACCAAACCAGTTTATTTTACAGAAACGGAGTATGAGCCGTTGGCCAGTTATGATGATAAAGGCCGGCCAAGTAATCTGGAAAAAGAAACTGTTTCCGCAGAGTTGATGAACTTCGCCAAGACATCTCTTCCCGAAAGACAGGATCTACGGAACACCAATCCTGCTTTACTTGAAACGCCCACCGTGGATATGCGCATTACAAAAAAATCAGAGGTTTACTTAACATTCATATCCCAAGGGACAGTTTTTGGCAATACAATAGGGTTTTATACCTATCCAACCACGAATCCTCCAGCGTCACCAAAAGACATTAAAAAAATATATTACGTATTCCCCAGTGCGGGTAACCTTACGGCTTTAACTGCCGGGCATAAGGTTAAGATTGGAACGTTTGAGCCTGGCGTTTCTATTGGTCTTGTGTTGTTAAAAGGAGCCTGGAAGCCTGAAAGTAGAGAGATTGATAACAAGGCGGTACATTTTTGTTATAGCGATGTACTAAACCCAGAAGTTGATCCCAAACTTAAAAAGCATGTAGTGCTTGCTGAATTTGCTCCTGAAAATAAAATATTGATTGGTTTTGAGGATTTTGACAGGACGGATTCAAACTGCGATCATGATTTCAATGACGTTGTCATGTATGCAACGATAACTGAACTCTAGTGCACGGTAAAACATGAATTAGAAGCGATATATTACTATTTACTATGGATTAGAGAAGATGTTTAGGGATTTTAAAAAGTTATCGTTCCCTTTTTGTTCTCGCAGGCGCTTCTGTTACACTAGGTACTTGGTTAAGCTCAACTGAGGGAATAATTGTCTGGCCGGCTGTTGCCTTAGTTGTTGTGGGTTGCTGAGTTTTTGCGCTAGCAACATTCGTATTTTCACCAATCCTAAATTTCATCGGTCTCTGGAAAAGGACCGGCTGAAGGTAATCATACGAGCAACTTCTTGTTTGAAGAGTGCATTATACCTGCGTTAGGATTTCTGTGTGTTCTTGTGCTACATCTCAACATTTTAATTAAGGAATCGACAGTCTTGGAAAATCAGACTACTTTATTTAGCCGTTAACCAATAAGGACTTTGTTTGAAAACATTCCATGCATGTTACTCACTAATTTCGATCGCGGTCTTCACAGGCTTTTTTGTTCATCTGGAATATTCGGCAATACTTGATCATAAAGCAAGCGTTGTCATATACTATTTTCTGCACTTTTTTGGTGTTGCGGCGTGAGGTCAGTGCGCCGGCTCACCACCAGCTATACGGTTTATCATTTATGAAGAATGTTCACCATCTTCACGGACTGCCCTTACTTTTTTGGTAAGCCCAAGAATTATGAAGTTTAGCAATATGGAAGAAGCATAAAATGATTTAAAATGTAGTTGGAATATCTATTCGGCATTTATTACTTCAATACAAGTGGTCTCATAAATGGAGTTAGGTAATTTTGCGGCATGAGACTGACAGACAAGCAATGGGAAAAGATTGAGCATCTTGTTCCCGACGGCCCTGTCAGAAGTGATGGCAAGGGCCGCCCCTGGAGAGGCAAGCGAGAAGTATTGGAAGGTATACTGTGGATTGTGAAACAGGTGCCCGCTGGCGGGAGCTACCGAAGGACTACCCTCCTTATCAGACCTGCCACCGTAGGTTTCAGCAGTGGGTAGAGGATGGCACCTTTGACAAGGTGATTGAAACCCTGGCCAGAGACCTTCAGGAAAGAGGTGGTGTTGATATATCGGAATGCTTTATCGACGGCACGTTTGCGCTGGCGAAAAAAGGGGGCTTTCTGTGGGAAAGACTAAGCGAGGTAAAGGCACCAAGATCATGGCAGTCACGGACGCTGGTGGTGTTGTCCTTTCTATCCGGATCGAATCTGCAAGTCCTCATGAAGTCACTTTAGTGGAAAAGACTCTGGAGGACAGATTTGTAGAGGAGATGCCGGAAAAACTCATTGGCGACAGGCTTACGACAGCGATCCCTTAGATGAACGACTGGCGCAGATGGGTGTATAGATGATTGCGCCGCACAAAATCAACCGGGTGAAGCCAAAAACATAAGACGGCAGAAAACTCAGACGCTATAAACGAAGATGGAAAGTAGAACGCTTCTTTGCCTTACTATACAACTATAGAAGATGCGTGGTCAGGTATGAATACAAAGAACAAAACTTCAAAGCGGTAGTATTACATAAACTGTGTCAGTTGGTATATTTTAGTCATCGGTGAAAGGCTATGATTTTTCTGATGCTGCCGGGCATTGTTCCAGCCGTTGCAAAAATCGTAGGCTTTCACCGATGGGCCGC